>Ga0315338_1003790_pt1 | contig 12737 bp, 10 predicted proteins | sample ASW8metaG_FD_204518 | JGI IMG/M metagenome (GOLD analysis project Ga0315338, IMG submission 204518) | Ammonia-oxidizing marine archaeal communities from Monterey Bay, California, United States - ASW #8 | ecosystem: Environmental > Aquatic > Marine > Coastal | place: USA: California | collected... | reverse complement strand
ATGAAGTCCAATAAAAACAAGTGCTTATGCCTGATGATTTTATTGTTTTAAGCCTGTAGAACTATTCCTATGACTAGGAATGTTATGTCGAGACTCAGCTTTAGCAGAGTCGGTGTATTGATGCTTTTCACTGGGACTATTTTGTTCCCTTCGATGGCACATTCCATCACTGAATTTGCAGCACCTTCAATTCTTGCTCCGCCAAATGAACTAGATCCTGGTGACGCGGTATCAGAAATGCTGGGTGATGCCCGCACTCTTGATTTCATAGAGCGAGCATTGGGTGCTAGTTCGCTCACACCCGACTACGAAGCTGAACTTCGACTAATGCGGGGTTCGATTCTTTTAGATTCTGGTGCATGTGCTGCAGCAGTCATTGAACTGGATATGGTTGATGAATTAACACCAGTAGATGACGAAGTGTTGGCTAAGCGCGGCTTAGCCTATTTGTGTCTTGATCAATATGAAGCCGCTGGAATTGATTTAAATAACGCAGTAGCTCTTGACGGGGAATCGTTCTGGGGCCGTTTTGGACGTGGCTGGCTCTATTTCCGTGTTGGGCGGCTGGATGCAGCGGAGCGGGACTTCAATGTAGTTGTTCGAGTGGCACCACAATCCGTACTTGGGTATTGGGTTCGGGGCTATGTACGACTTACACAGCGCAAATATCAAAACGCAATTGTTGATTTTGATAAGACGCTTCAACTCAGCACAGGATTTTCATCAGTCTATATGTTGCGTGCTTATGCTTTATTAGGAATTGGCCAAAGTGAGAGAGCGGTGAGTGATTTTGATACAGCACTGACTTTCGACATTACCGAGCCAGGCAGCTATATAGGGCGCGGTTTTGCACACCTTAAGCTGGGCAAGATAGATAATGCCCAGGAAGACTTCTCCTTTGCGGTTAATCTTGAACCTAGATCTGCACTTGCCCAAGAAGGGCTTGGTCTTGTTCTAAACGAACGAGGAGAATTTGAAAGTGCTCTAGTATCCTTTGCTGTAGCAGTAGCAGGCACTCCACGCGTTGATAGTCATTTTGGACGTGGCGTAGCACGCATGGAAACTGGCGACATAGAAGGTGCAGTCGAGGATTTTGAGGAAGCCCTTCGGATCAATCCATATTACGCTGGCACCTATGTAAATCTTGGCATTGCTCAATCTAGGGGAGGGGACGAAGAGCTTGCGCTTATTAGCTATGCTGCCGCCCTTGCGATTGATCCACGCGAGAAGACTGCATTTTACAATCGGTCGCTGATATATCGGCGTCAGGGCCTACATAACAAAGCAATCGAAGACCTTACGGAACTTATCCGATTAAGTTCTTATTCATCAGAAAGTTATGTCGATCGATGCATTGCTTATTACGATATGGGAAACAACCTTGGTGCGCTTTCTGATTGCGATACCGCATTAACAATTGATCCGAATGTTCATCGTGCGCACGGCATGCGCGGCCTTGTATTTAGCCGCATGAATGACTTTGAACAGGCGATTACTGAATTTAACGAGGAAATTTCCGTTAGGCCAGGACACCCGGCTGCTTACCGAGAACGTGGGCTGGCTTATGACCAAATTGGGGACATTGAAAAGGCTTTGGCCGATGTCGATACAGCACTCAAATTAGATACAAAGTATGCCCTAGCATATATCGATCGTGGAAATATTTTACGACGCAAAGGTGAAATGATACAGGCCCTTGCTGATTTCACCACCGCAATCAATCTTGAACCAATGGCTGCACATGCATATCAAAACCGTGGTGAACTTTATCGTGATATTGGCGATATGAATAAAGCGGAGGCGGACTTTATGATGGCAGTGTATTTATCCTCAGAGCTGCATTAGAGATCCCCATAAACGTTAAAATAAGTAAATATTTATGGCCGTAATTTACGAACAGGGCATTGAGAATTCCAGTGCATCTAATGACGAGCGTAGTATTCGTCATCCGGAGAAGATGAATCATCCTGAAACTCCACTCTTACGTAAACCGAATTGGATACGCGTTAAGGCGCCTGTGAGTAGAGAATATGTAGAAACGCGCAAAATCGTTCGTGAACATGGCTTGGTTACTGTTTGCGAAGAAGCAGGCTGTCCAAATATTGGAGAGTGTTGGACAAAATCACATGCCACCTTTATGATTCTTGGTGACACTTGCACGCGTGCTTGTGCATTCTGCAATGTACGGACTGGTGTCCCTAATGCTTTAGATAGACACGAGCCTGAGCAGATTGCGCGAGCTGTTAAAAAGCTAAAATTAACGCATGTTGTTATTACGTCAGTTGATCGCGACGATCTTGTTGATGGTGGAGCATTACAATTTTCTGAAACTATTTGTGCTATTCGTAGTTTAAGTCCCAATACAACGATTGAAATCCTTACACCTGACTTCCTACGTAAAGATGGGGCTTTGGAAAAGGTGATGTCGTTACCACCTGATGTCTATAATCATAATCTTGAAACCATTCCGCGTCTTTACCTAAAGATTCGGCCGGGAGCCCGTTATTTTGCATCGCTTCGACTTTTGCAGCGTGTAAAAGAGATTGATAATCAGGCTTTTACCAAATCAGGCATAATGGTTGGATTTGGCGAGACACGTGATGAGGTGATGCAAGTCATGGATGATTTGCGTGCAGCAGAAGTTGACTTCCTTACTATTGGACAATATTTGCAGCCCACACGTAAACATGCTGCCGTTCAAAGGTTTTGGGCACCTGAAGAATTCAAAGCATTAGAAAGTATTGCCAGGGCCAAAGGGTTCCTTATGGTTTCCGCTAGTCCACTGACACGTTCTTCTTACCATGCTGGCGATAACTTCATCCGACTGCGCGCTGCGCGGGCTGCAGAGCGCATGCGCGCCCCCTAGTGATGCCCTCCCATAAAGATATTCGGATAATTCCGTTCACCCCAGACGAAATGTTTGCGGTGGTAGCCGACATTGAGAGATATCCAGAATTTGTTCCAGGTTGTACGGCGATACAAATTCTAGAAAGGGAAACTGACGGTATTATTGAGATAATTAAGTCAAAGATGTTGGTTGCCTATGGTGTATTTCGTGAGGCCTACACAAGCAAAGTTACGCTCAATAAAATTGAACGCACTATCAATGCTCAGCATATTGACGGCCCCTTTCATCACCTCGATACAAAATGGCAATTTCTACCCACCGTATCTGGCTCAGAAGTAAAATTCTCTATCGACTTCGCTTTTAAGAGCCGTGTGTTAGGCGGGGCTGCAAGTCTCGTATTTGATCGTATGACAAGCAAAATGACCGATGCGTTCGCAGTACGTGCCAAGCAACTATATGGTGCGTCACATTACTCGTAACAATTGCTTTAGCGCAGCAACAACCGTTAACAAACGCACCTGACTTCTCCCAAGATCACCAAATTCATAAACGCAGTGCCGAACATCTTGGCCCTCGCGTAGGGCTGCAATGTGCACAAGCCCTATTTTTTTAAGTTTAGTCCCTCCAGTAGGGCCGGCAATTCCAGTAACTGCTAAACTCAATTGAGCACTACTATTCTCAATCGCACCCTTCGCCATTGCGCAGGCAACTTCTTCAGATACAGATCCAACACGTTCAATAAGACTTTTTTGAACACCTAGGAGCTTGGATTTTGTATTATCGGCATAAACGATAAACCCACACTCAACAACATCTGAGGAACCGGGTATTTCTGTAAGACTAGCGGCAATTAAGCCGCCAGTGCAGCTTTCGGCCGTGACGACCCTTAAATCATTAACGCGCGATTTGATAAGGACACGTTTAGACAGATCACTAATCTCTTGTGAAAACATTTTAGAGTAGCCCCCAGTGCAAAAATGCAAAGAGAAGCACTGCAGTCACAAGACCGGCGGCAAAATCATCAGCCATTATGCCAACTCCGGCGGGTAAACTTTCAAGGCGTGAAATGGGCCAAGGCTTGGCAATATCAAAAAACCGAAAAAGCACAAAGGCTGCTGCGATCGCTAGGCCATCGGAAGTACGTCCCATCGGGACGATTGGAAGCATTGCTAGAAGCTGTCCGGAGATCTCGTCGATTACGCTACTGCCAGGATCCTCATGACCAACTGAGCGCGCGTGTACGCCGGATGACCATATTCCACAAACGAGAATAAAAGTGCTAGCCAGCAATAAGCTAAGCGTACCTCCACAATAGAGCAGAAAATATCCAACAGGGAGTGCAACTAGGGAAGCCATCGTTCCCGGTGCATACGGTATATAACCAATTCCTAATCCAGTCGAAAACAAAATGGCCATTCTGGTCATAATTAAGTTGCCCGAAGACGTGTTGTAGCGATGGCTTGGGCAGCTATGCCTTCGCCACGCCCAATCGTACCAAGACCATCTGTTGTTGTTGCTTTCACGCTTACGCAATCAGAATTAATGTCTAGTATCTGAGCAATTTTTCTACGCATTTCATTGCGATAAACTGAAACTTTTGGCTGCTCACAAATTAGTGTGACATCGACATGAACAACGTCACCTCCTCGCTCTCTTACGAGCGTAACAGCTTTAGCCAAAAAAATATGAGATGGAACACCGCGCCATTGCGGGTCAGTTGGGGGAAAATGAACGCCAATGTCCCCCGCGCAAATGCTGCCTAAAATGGCATCGGTCAAGGCATGCAAGCCGACATCTGCATCAGAATGACCTTTAAGCCCCATCTGGTGGGGGATGCGGACGCCACAAAGCCAGATATATTCACCGGACGAAAACTCATGAACGTCGAACCCTGTTCCAGTCCTAACTTCGCCAAGAGTGTTGGTACTAATCATTTCTGCCAGCTTAAAATCTTGGTTGTTGGTAAGCTTAAAATTACCTTCTTCCCCCACAACGTCATTGATCGTCATCCCAGCTTTTTCAGCGATTATCATGTCGTCGGTAGCCGTGAGATCATGAAGCTTACGGTGGGCTGCCAATATGCGTTCGAAAGAAAAACCCTGAGGCGTTTGCGCCCGTCTTAAATCTTCCCGTGCTACAATTTCATATCCACTTTTCTTTTTGCGCCTGATTGTGTCACTCACTGGAAGTAATGGCACAGCAGCTTCGGCAGTATCGAGCGCACTAACCACACGTTGTATAAGTGCTTGGGATACGAATGGGCGTGCACCATCATGGATTAGAACCTTATTCGGCTTTTGCTCCTTTAAAGCCTCTAAGCCAATTAAAACAGATTCTTGACGGGTTACGCCCCCAACGATTGGTTCACATAGGTTAATTCCGCGGGTCGTCTCGTCGTAATGAAATCGGTCGTCTGCTCCTATAACTACCTGAATCAAACCAACCATTTGGTTTTGTACGAAAGCCTCTATTGCCCAACGCAAAACAGGTTTTCCTGCCAATAATCGATATTGTTTTGGTTTACTTCCATTCGGTGCTCTTTCACCCCGTCCTGCGGCGACGATTAGAGCTACTGTGGAGGAATTTGACATTTTTCTAAGCTATGGCGGCAATCCCCTTTAGGTAAAGCTGGCCATCAGTAATTCCTGTATTTTCCCTTCAAATTATCAATAGCGGACTAGAAATATGCCTAGAAAACATACAACATCATAGCCTGCCTATAATCTAGGCATCTATTGGTAATTACGGTAAAATCTAAGATGCAAACTCTGCAGCCCACCACTCCATCAGTTGATCCCAACAAAATTGTTGGCTCCTTGGCAATGCCCATCATTGTGATCGGTGCCAAGAATGAAATCGATTATGTCAATCATGCCGCCGAACAGTTTTTTGACATGGGTGCAGACCTACTAACTAAGCATAGGCTTACTGAACTTTTGACGTTCGGAAGTCCCTTATTACAACTTGTCGAGCAGGCCCGTGAACGTGGTTCTTCGGTAGCTGAACGCAATGTGGATCTTTCTACTGTAAAAGGAGGAGAACGCATTGCTGACGTTACATTAACACCAGCCCCGGAACATGAGGGTGGTCTTGTAGTCCTTCTGCAGGAGAAGGGCCTATCCCAGCGTATCGATAAACAACTGCGTTATCGCGGTGCGGTGCGTTCAATGTCTGGCATGTCAGCGGTATTAGCGCATGAAATTAAGAACCCTTTGTCGGGTATTCGTGGTGCTGCGCAATTACTCGAAGACACACTCTCAGCCGAAGACCGAACATTAGCTCGTCTAATTCGTGATGAGTCCGACCGTATAAGAGAACTTATTGATCGTATGGAAGCGTTTGGTGATCCGATGGCCCAGACACGATTACCGGTGAATATCCATGAAGTTATTGACCGTGTACGTCAGGTGGCTGCGACAAGTTTTGCGCGTGATATCCGTATTATCGAAAACTTTGATCCCTCCCTACCGCCGGTACCAGGTGACAGGGACAATCTTATCCAGGCCTTTATGAATATACTTCGTAATGCGGCGGATGCGTCACCAACCAAAAGCCCTGAGATCACGATTGCGACGGCCTACCGGCCCGGCGTCAGTGTAACGACGCCAATAAGTGGGCAAACGAACAAGGTCAGTTTGCCGCTGGAAATTACTATCCGTGACAATGGCCCAGGCATCCCAAAGGACTTACTGCCGCACATTTTTGACCCCTTTGTCACCACTAAAACATCAGGTGCTGGTCTTGGGTTGGCACTGGTTGCAAAAATTATTAACGATCATGGTGGTGTTATCGAGTGTGACTCAAAACCTGGCCGTACAATTTTTCGCGTTCTTCTTCCCGTTACGATAAACGACGATATTTTTGTAAAGGCGGATTAAACCAATGACTGAAGGTACGATTCTTATTGCCGATGACGATGCGGCAATTCGTACAGTCCTCAATCAAGCCCTTAGCCGCGCTGGGTATAATGTGCGTACGACTGCAAACGCAGCTGGACTTTGGCGTTGGGTAACGCAAGGGGAGGGTAGCCTTGTCATTACAGATGTAGTTTTACCTGATGAAAATGCATTTGATCTATTACCCCGTATCCAGAGGTTGCGACCGGAACTTCCAATTATCGTGATGAGTGCGCAGAACAACATTCTCACGGCGATAACCGCTGCTGAGCGTGGTGCATATGAATATTTGCCCAAGCCCTTTGACTTGAAGGATTTGGTTTTAATCGTCCAGCGTGCACTACTAAGTGCGACTAAAAAATCACCAGAACGCAAGAATGATATCAGTGAACAGCGTCTACCGCTGATTGGACGCTCACCAGTAATGCAGGAGATCTATCGGGTAATTGCGCGACTGACACAAGCTGATCTGACAGTCATGATCTCCGGAGAGTCAGGAACAGGAAAGGAATTAGTTGCGCGTGCCCTGCACGATTACGGAAAACGGCGAAATGGCAGTTTCGTTGCCGTTAATATGGCGGCGATCCCTAAAGAGCTCATTGAAAGTGAATTATTTGGACATGAGCGAGGCTCTTTTACGGGTGCAACGGGCAGGGGGGTAGGTCGCTTCGAGCAAGCAGAAGGTGGAACACTATTCTTAGATGAAATTGGCGACATGCCGTTGGAAGCACAAACGCGGCTACTTCGTGTCCTACAACAAGGAGAATACACGACAGTTGGTGGCAGGACGCCAATTAAAACAGATGTGCGTATCATTGCTGCGACCAATCGTGATTTACGGCAACTAATTCAACAGGGTCTGTTCCGAGAGGACCTATTCTACCGTCTTAATGTAGTTCCGATGCGGTTGCCGCCACTGCGTGAACGTAAAGAAGACATCCAAGATCTAGTACGTCATTTTCTTATCAAAGCCGTGGGCGAAGGCCTGCAGGAAAAGCGATTAGACAATGGCGCAATAGAGAGCCTGAAGAGACATTTGTGGCCAGGCAATGTCCGAGAGTTAGAAAACCTTGTTCGTAGGCTTGTTGTTTTGTGTCCTGATGAAGTTATTTCCGAACCAGAGGTTAATTCAGAACTTTCACAAATGGAGCGCGTATCACCATCATACGATGAGGAAGCTCTAAGCCTTTCACAATTAGTTGAACATCACCTGACTACGCATTTTGCTGAGTTTGGAGACGACTTGCCTCCCGCTGGGCTTTATGACCGAATTCTTGAGAATGTCGAAAGACCCCTTATTGCTATCTCGCTTGCCGCAACTAGGGGAAACCAAATACGGACCTCACAATTGCTAGGCCTTAACCGAAATACCTTACGTAAAAAGATCAGAGAACTTGGTGTAGAGGTTATAAAAGGTGTTAAAATAAAATAAGTCATTGATATAATTACCAATAACTGAGATGCATTTATACAACGAAACATAATTACAACAGCTTGTGTCTTTGATACAGTGGTCAATCTGGCATGGCCACCCCCTGGTTTGCCCTAGAATTTCTTCGAGGCAAAATTTGTATGGCAAGCACCTCGGTGTTGCATTCACGTCTTTTGAGCAGTCCATATGATCTGTTGCGGGCTATGTCGCGCCCCTCGCTCATAGCGTTATTCGTAGCTCTTGCTGCTTTCATTTCTGGTGTCGTTACATATTTTTTTGTCACGGGACGTGTCCCTTATGACCCGAACTCCTCGCGACTAATCATACTACTCCTTGTTGATTTGACGCTTGGATTAACACTGGCTGCACTCATCTCTTGGCGCATTGCCAAATTGTGGATGGATCGCAAAAGCGGTGCAGTGGGATCGCGTCTACATTTTCGCTTAGTCACCATTTTTTCTTCTATTGCTGTAGTGCCTGCGATCTTAGTTGCGGTTTTCGCTGCGTTTTCTCTTAATCTAGGGATTGAAGCCTGGTTTTCTGAGCGTGTTCAAACCGCTCTGACTAATTCGGTTAACGTTGCAAGCGCTTATGTGGATGAACATCGTCAAGTTATTCGAAATGATATTCGTGCAATGCAATTTGATCTGAATAGTGCGGCACCACTACTACAGACAGACCAACAGCGCTGGCGCGATCTTCTCCAAACCGAAGCACAAATTCGCGCCCTTCCAGCCGTGTATGTGATGGACTCTATGGGGAACATTCTTGCTAGCGCGCGGAGAGAAGATACTCCTGATAGAGGTCCGGTTGCACCGGAATTTTTTCAGCAAGCGTCCTCAGGGGAGATTGTTACAATCACTGAGCCCAACGAGGTTGCTGTCACAGCATTGGTTAAGTTGGATGCATTTGTTGATGCCTATCTTTTAGTTTCCAGGAATGTCGACCCACAAGTTCTTGAGCGCCAACAAGGAACCTTGGATGCCGTTTCGGAATATGAACGCCTCAATCAAAACCGCTCTGAAATGCAACTTAGTTTTGCTGGTCTCTACATTGTCGTAGCTATGCTTATTCTTCTAGGCGCCGTGTGGACTGGGCTATGGGCCGCAAACAAAATCGTTACCCCCATTGGGCGACTCGCCGTTGCATCGGGACGCGTTTCAGAAGGAGATCTTTCGGTGCGCCTTGACGTCGCCAAAGATGGCGATGAAATTAACTCACTTAGTAAAGCGTTTAATCGCATGACATCTCAGCTCCAAGGGCAACGTAACGCGCTTGTTGAAGCTAATACGCAGCTCGACTCTAGGAGGCGATTTACCGAAGCGGTGTTGGCAGGTGTTTCATCAGGAGTTGTTGGGCTGGATAGCGATGGACAACTAACGCTTATAAATCCAACTGCGTCACGATTATTAGGTGCCAAGTCAGATGTAGCCGAAGGCATTCATTACTCCAAAATACTACCAGAACTTGAAAAACTAATCCATCGTGCCATGACAGAACATGAAGGTAATGCCGCCGGTCAGGTCGAGGTGCGCCGTGACGGGGTGATTCGTATTCTTAATGTACAGGTCTCACGAGAGGCTGGAGATTCAAGTCATGGTTTTGTAGTTACCTTCGATGACATTTCTGATCTTGTTTCCGCCCAGAGAAAGAATGCTTGGTCTGAAGTTGCTCGTCGCATTGCACATGAAATTAAAAACCCATTGACCCCAATCCAGTTATCTGCTGAGCGTCTTAAGCGTAAATATATGGAAGAAATTTCAACTGATCCTGAAGTATTTTCGCAGTGCACCGATACAATTATTCGCCAAGTCGCAGATATCGGCCACATGGTAGACGAGTTTTCTTCTTTTGCGCGCATGCCTGCACCCGTTAAAAGCCTTGAAGATGTAAAAGAGCTTTCTAGGCACGCTGTGTTTCTTCAACGCATTACCTATCCGCAGATTAATTATGAAGTTGTTTCCCCTGATGAGGTTACTAACTTCGAGTGTGATGGTCGCTTAGTCTCGCAGGCGCTTACTAATTTGTTAAAAAATTCTAGTGAAGCAGTTGATGCACGTGCTTCTCACGAAGATCAGCAAGGCCGTGTGCTGCTTACGGTCACCACATCGTCCAAAACCATTACGATTTCTGTAGAGGACAATGGAATTGGCCTTCCACAAAAAATTCTTCACCAGTTGACCGAGCCATATGTCACAACACGTGAAAAAGGAACGGGGCTAGGTTTGGCAATTGTCCGTAAGGTCGTTGAGGATCATGGCGGTGAACTTCATCTAGCTAATGTAAGTGATGTAAAGGGTGGTAATGCTTCTGGTGCCATTGCTCGAATGATTTTTCCTTTAGTTCATATTTATAAAAAAGATAATATTGGGGTGTCTAATGAGTAAGAATGGCTTGACAAAAACGTCTGACATTCTCGTTGTTGATGACGAAATTGATATCCGCGAATTGATGGCAGGTATTTTATCTGATGAAGGGTTTATTACACGAAGCGCTTCAGATTCAGATGCGGCTCTGGCAGCTATCACCCAACGTCGACCCAAACTGGTTGTTCTCGATGTTTGGCTGCAAGGAAGTCGTCTTGATGGCATCCAACTGTTGGATCTTATTAAGCGCGAGCATCCTGATTTACCGGTAGTGATTATTAGCGGCCACGGAACAATCGAAACTGCTGTCTCAGCAATTAAGAAAGGCGCTTATGATTTTATTGTAAAGCCTTTTAAGGCTGATCGTCTTTGTCATGTCGTACGCCGTGCGCTTGAGGTAGCCAAGCTCAAGCGTGAAGTTCAAGAGCTAAAACTGAAGTCGGGAGATAATCTTGATTTGGTTGGTTGTTCAGCAGCTATTTCACAATTAAAACAATTGGTTGATAAGGTTGCTCCTACTGGAAGTCGCGTTCTTATTAGTGGACCCTCAGGCTCCGGCAAGGAGTTAACCGCACGACTAATACATAAAAATTCTCGCCGATCTGATAACGCATTCGTCGCTATTAATTGCGCGATGATGTCACCATCCAGCATCGAGGCAGAATTATTTGGAACAGAGGCCGAAGATGGTGCCCGCAAGATAGGACACCTCGAACATGCCCATGGCGGTACATTATTCCTTGATGAAGTTTCTGATATGCCTTTTGAAACCCAGGGAAAAATTCTTCGGGTATTGCTTGATCAAAATTTTCAACGTGTTGGAGGAACTACAAGGGTGGAAGTTGACGTTCGCGTAATTTCATCCTCGACACGTGATTTACGCAAAGAGATAGAATTAGGGCGCTTTCGTGAAGACTTATATCATCGTCTGAACGTAGTTCCAATAATTGTGCCGGGGTTATCAGAACGACGAGACGATATCCCTTCACTGATATCTGATTTTATGAAGCGCCTTTGTGTCTCCTCTGGGCTACCGAAGCGTAAGATATCAACAGAAGCGATCGCCGTACTTCAGGGCTACCATTGGCCTGGTAATGTTCGTCAATTGCGCAATATCGTTGAACGCCTTCTCATTTTAGCAACTGACGACACGGTAGAGGTAATTTCGGCAGACTTTTTACCCCCTGACCTAAATGGCAAACACAATGGGAATAGTAACCATTCAGATTTGGTTATTACGCTTCCACTTCGAGAGGCGAGGGTAATTTTTGAGCGCGAGTATCTAATGTCCCAAATAAACCGCTTCGGAGGAAATATCTCGCGCACAGCAACCTTTGTTGGAATGGAACGTTCTGCTTTGCACCGCAAATTAAAGTCACTTGGTGTTACAACAACAAAGCCTGCACCCAATTACAACGCTTGAGCATAATTATATGTTGGATCATCGGATAAATGGCCGGCCACCATCTGGCCGCATCGCCTATGTTGATGGCCGTTATGTACGCCATGGGGATGCCTGCGTGCATGTTGAGGACCGTGGCCTTCAATTTGCCGACAGTGTTTACGAAGTAATTCCCATTTCAAATTCAAAACTAGTTGATGCAACCCCGCATCTTGAGCGCCTTGAAAGAAGTCTTGGCGAAATTTGCATCAAAATGCCAATGGGGCGAATGTCTCTGTCAGCTATATTGCATGAGACAGCGCGTCGTAATCGACTCAAAGAAGGGCTTTTATATCTTCAAATTACACGCGGTGTGGCCAAGCGAGATCATGCAGCACCAGTAAATATCTCTCCAACATTAATCGTCACTGCAAAACAGACAAATACTTTAGCAATCGAACTTCTACGTGCAGATGGTGTTGCGGTCATAACAACTGAAGATATCCGCTGGGCACGTTGTGATATTAAATCTACCGCTCTTCAACCAAATGTCATGGCAAAAACGGCAGCTCGTGATAAAGGCGCCTATGAAGCATGGTTTGTAGATGAAGAGGGGTTAGTGACTGAAGGTTCTTCTACTAATGCCTGGATTGTAGGAGGCGACGGTTCTCCTATCACCCGATCTCTTCGTGACAACATTTTAGGAGGCGTTACAAGAAGCATTTTGCTTGAAGCTATGTCTCAGGCTGGTATCAATGTTGACGAGCGAGCATTCTCTTTGCAAGAAGCCTATGGTGCTAATGAAGCTTTCCTT
>Ga0315338_1003789_pt1 | contig 12737 bp, 8 predicted proteins | sample ASW8metaG_FD_204518 | JGI IMG/M metagenome (GOLD analysis project Ga0315338, IMG submission 204518) | Ammonia-oxidizing marine archaeal communities from Monterey Bay, California, United States - ASW #8 | ecosystem: Environmental > Aquatic > Marine > Coastal | place: USA: California | collected... | reverse complement strand
TAGCTGCCTGCTGTTCATGGCGGGCCCGAGCGACTCCGGCGGAATCTCCCTGGCGCACCTGCCCTACGACCTCCTCGCCCTCCTTCCGGGACTGGACTCAGTTCGCGTGCCCACTCGTTTCCTCGGACTGGCCGGCTTTTTTTTCGTACCCGCACTCAGCGAGCTCTTCGGATTCTGGGAAACCGGCGCAAGGACAGCCCGGCGCAGGTGGATTCGCACCACCGTCATCGCGCTGTCACTCGTCGCGATCGTCGAAGCACTACCTGGCGTTTCGACTTGGGATTTCCTCGAATCTTCGGGGCTCGAAGCAGAGGCCTTCCGAGACCGCCCCTCGTCCGGTGACAACAGTTCGGCAAACGCTGCCGGCTCGGGAGGAGATCCCAGACCCGTCGCGCTCTTCTTACCTCTTCCCGAAGAGAAGGAACTGTCCCTGGAGATTCGCCGCATGTGGAAAGCTCGCCATCTCGAGATCGCTACGGCAAACGGATATTCCGGCCACACCAGCCTCGTCCACAAGCGTTTGCGACATCTACAGGCTCATTCGTTTTCCAGCTCGGAGCGGGACGCTCTCCATTCCTGGCTTCGCCACATCGGCGTGACGGAGTTTCGACTCGAATCCGGTCAGTCCCATGCCTTTCTGGACCCGACCATGGGCACGGGGCTATCGGCGGACGGCGATTTCCAGATCGAGATCCCGCCAGGGCTGCCCCCCGAATTCACCCGTCTGCCCGTCGAGCCTCCCCTTTTCGAACTCACTCACGGCCGTGGCTGGTCGGTCCCTGAGGAGAAAGGTCCCGATCGGTGGACCTGGTCAGTCGGAGGCATGTCCCAACTCTGGATTCCGCTTCGCGATATTCGAACTCGGACGTTACGCATCAGGGCTCGAACGCTAGCCACCGAGGCGGAAGCAGAACTCGTCATCCAATGGAATGGCAAGCGATTGGGACGCCACAGCATCTCGCGAACACCCGGCTGGATTGAAATCGCCGTCCCGCGAAACGTACAAAGAACCGGTTGGAACGACGTGTTTCTAATCGGCCCGACTGCCGTACGGCCCGCCGATCTCGATAAGAAATCCAAGGATCGCCGCCGCCTCAGCCTCTGCGTCCACGAGATCGTCCTCGACTAGTCCGGGCGATGGGACGAAAGCGTATCTAATACATCAGCGCGCTGGGAGGGGGTGCACATCTGAGTCAGATTGACAGAGGTATCGCTAGTTACCTTAAAATTTCCGTAGACTAACCTTAATTGCGGGAATTATACTCTAATTTTACCATTCTCTAGGCTTAGACAATGAGAGGCAGGCATGGATACTCCACTACGACGCTTCCTTGAGATCCCCTACGACGAACTCGAAGAGCTGAATCTGGCGGTCAAGAAAGAGCGCTCAGACCGCATTCCGGAGGACCAGATCCGAGAGAAGAGGATGCGCTACCTCACCGATGAGAAGCGGATCAAGGCAGTCACAGTTTGTTTCACCGACCTCGAAGGCCGGATGCACATGCTCGACTACGACAAGAAATTCCTCATCAAATCGAGCATGGACCTCACTTTCGACGGCTCCTCGATCCGCGGCTTCTCGGAGCAGGACGAATCCGATCTGCGCCTGTACATCGACTGGTCGGCTTTCTACTGGCTACCGTCAGATGTCTTCGGTCCCGGAAAGGTCCTCGTCTTCGCCGAAGTCCAGGACCGGGACGGCTCGCCCTACGAGGCAGACTTCCGCTCGCAACTGCGGGCCTTTCGAGACGAGCAATACGAAAAGAACGGATACACCCTCAATCTCGCCAACGAGATCGAGGGATTCCTCTTCAAGGGAAAGGACGCCGAACGGACCTACTATCGGAATCGGAACTTTGAATTTCTCTCCACCGGCGGCTACTACCATTCGTTGCCCGGGGACAAGCTACGGCTTTTCCTCGACTCATCGGCTGAAGTGCAGCGGGCCATGGGTTTCGAGAACGAAAAGGACCACCCGGAGGTCGCACCATCCCAGTTCGAAATGAACTACTCCTACGCCGAAGCGGTCATCGCCGCGGACCAGGTCCAGCTCTACAAGCTCCTTTGCCGGCAGGTCGCACGGCGGATGGACACGACCGCGTCGTTCCTTCCCAAGCCTGTGACCGGCGTGAACGGAAACGGCATGCACACGAACATGTCGATCTCGGACACGAGCGGCAAGAACCTCTTCTACGACGGAAACGGCGAAGAGGGGATCTCGAAGATGGCCTGGGGATTTGTCGACCGCATCCTCAACAGTGCGCAGGAAAGCTGCCTCGTCCTGAACGCGAGCGTCAACTCGTACCGACGCCTCGATCCTCATTTCGAAGCACCGAACCAGATCAAGGCTTCCGGCATCAACCGGGGATCGATGGTCCGCATTCCGCTCGGGAACGAACGCAGTGCCCGCGTCGAAGTTCGCTCGATCGCCCCCGACGCCAATCCTTATCTGTCCAGCTACTCGCTCTTCAAACTCGGTCTGGAAGGGCCGAAATCACAGGAACCCGATGAGCAGAAGCGGAGCCGGACCCGCTATCTGCCGGACAACATCTACGACGCATTGCGGATCTACAAGGGGTCGTCGGTGATGGCCGAGATGATGGGTGAGGTGGTGCACAAGCGGTACTACGAGCTCAAGCAGGGGTCAGCCGAAAGATGCCCGGCGGCGCTCGGAACATCGATCAAGACGCCCGAAATCATGTTCCATCACGAGGTCACCAACCAGTTCCTCTGGAGCATGTTCTAGTCTGAACCCGCTGGTTTTTGACCGCAATTCCGATACGCAAAGAGCCCTCGCGTCGTCCTGACACGAGGGCTCTTTGCTAAGGCAGCAACGCCAGAAGTTGTGGTAGAAGCCGCATAAATCGCAACTGTTCCACAACCTCTGACGCGCACGCGGATCGGCGATTCTGACGCCGAAAGCGGTGAGCGATCACCCCATCTCGAAGGGGTTTAAAAGATCACGCTCTGGAGGAGAAACATATAGTAGTTTGGCTTACCCTCAAAGGACTGAAGTGTAACCTCCACTCCTGCTGCCTTTTGCAGTTCCGTCATAAGTGCAGCCTGGTTATCGACCGCAACTTCGTCCCGCACGACCCGGATCGCCAGCTCCGTGAGAGCCTCGATTCCCATCATTCCGACGGAAACGGCCCAGGCGCCCATCCGGCCCGAGTTGCCTCCCTCCTCGATCTTGGTGTGGATGGCATGGCGAATCGCCTCCATGTCTCCCGCATCTTCCTCACTGATGGCGATACCAAGTGCCCCGGGATAGCCGTGGGTCGGTGAAGGACAGCACTGCTCCGGCATGATCGCGTGTGTCTCGAGGGAGGCGCGAATGAGGGGCTCCTGCATTCCGCAGTTCGTCGAGAAAAACGCCGTGTCCTCACCGTACAGTTTCACCTGCCGAGGAACGTCCTCGAGAATGAACTTCTGAGCGCCGGGTAGCCCCTGGTCCCCCGTCGGGTCCGGGGCGTTGGCAAAGACGAACTGCATCCCCAGCTCGTCGCACTTCGCCTTCATGACGTCCAACCGGCGACTGAGTAGCTCCTGACTCATATGGCGCGGAAAGGAGTAATGGACGAAAGTCTCCGCGCCCATGTTGTTCGCCAGTTGCACGATCGTGTTCCCACGCTCGACATTGTCCGGCATCACACAGACATCGGCGTACTCCGCGATCTGATGCGGGTCCTCATGGGGCTCATAGACCAGGAAGACCATGTCATCCCGAACCTCCCGGACCCGCTTGATCGCCGCCATCGAGCCCGGAACACCCTGGGCGATGACGATCGCTTTGACCTCGCTGTCGTAGGCCATCTTCAGAATTTGCGAGATCATGGCTTCTTGTTCGACCATAAAGTTGTCCGGATACGTCACGTGGGCAATGCTTTCCTCACCGTAACGCTCAATCATCTTCTCTGCGCCGCGATACTCGTCCTCGCCCTGAGAGACGGTCCCAGTCATGATTCCGACCTTGAAGCCAAGGCCCGCATCGTTCCCAGACGCCTTCTCGGCGGAATCGGGGGAATCGGCCCCGCTCGTCGACGTGTCCTTTGATCCACCGTCCCCGGAACAGGACCAGCTGAGAAGAACCAAAGTCCCCACCAGTGCACTGGCGCGGAGCCACTCCCATGTCATTCGCATCCATACTCTCCTTGTGTTAACCGGATTCTTTTCGAAGGATACGCCGGGATGGGAGCCTGAGCTAGGACTTCGATCCAGCCGTGCCGCGATACCGTGGCGCACGGCGATTCTGCGAGGTATACCGCAATGGCCGGGCTACCCGAGGCCAATGCTTCGCGACCCCTGAAGCCACCTTGTGGCCACCGCGTGGCTACCCTCGTCGTGACTTCCAGGCGTGGAGCGCCAAAGTCACCCCAATGACCGCGTAGGCCACGAACTCCCGAAAGAACTCTCCGATCTGCGGGCTCCCGAGAAGCTCCTGTCCGGCAATCGGCGCGATAAGAAAGAGGGTCTGAAAGAGCAGAGTCCCGAGGATAGCGTGCCAGATGGTGGCGTGGACGACGGTAGCGCCACCCACAAGAAGCGCAGCGATCGCATACGGCCCCACCTGTTCATGGCTCTGATACGTATTGATACTCCCGATCGAAGAGAGCCAGATGATGTGGCCGATTCCACCAAGAACCGTCGAGAGAAGGATCGCTCGCATACGATTGCGATTGACGTTGTGCCCTGCGATCTCCGCCACATGCATGTCCTGTCCAACCGCGCGCAGGTCCTGTCCAGACTTCGTCCGCAGATACCAACGAATTCCGAAACAGAGAGCTGTGATGAGCAGGAGTGAGGCCAGAGGCACCGCCACTTTGAATCCGAGAAAGGGAAACGACGGGCGGAGGAGATGCTCGAGGATTCCCCCGGTTCCCTTCAGGTCGATCGTCACGGCGAGACCGACACCACTGTCGAGGAGGATAGCCTGATTGCGGAGCGGAATGACGGGTCCGGCCAGGATCAGGAACGCGAACTGGTAGATCCCATTGGCGAAGAACGCGAGGATCATCCCCGTGATCATCTCGCGCCCCTTCGCTTTGTTGAGGAGCAGTCCGGTCAGCCAGCCAAAGAGGAGGCTGAAGGGTATCGAGATGGCCATGGCCGAGACGAGAGCCCCCACACCCTGCCCACCGGCGTTTTCGATGATGATCAGCCCGATCTGCCCACACATCGCCCCGATGACGATCCCAAAGTTGAGGCCCATTCCCGCCACGACCGGAATGATCAGACTCAGTACGAGAAAGAGATTCCTTCCCAGCCGAACGAGAATCTCGTTGGCCAGCAAGGGAAGGGAGATGTGCGCACTGACGATCCCGCCGATACAGAGGACGGCGAAGAGGATCGGCACGAGATTCGCGACGGCGACGGAACGAACTCGACTCATCACGCACGTTCCTTTCGCGTGAGGGCGTAGAGGATGATTCCGTTCGAGATGATCAGTCGAGCAATCTCGGGGATATTGGCATAGGCTTCACCGCCTTCTGCCTGCTGGATCAAATCGTTGACCAACGGGAGTGAAGTAGTCAGAACACTCTGAAAGAGAAAGGTCCCAACGATGACATGGGAGATCTTCGCCACTCGCACAGTCGCTCCACCGATCAGGAGCGCGGCAACCGTGGGAAAGGCCATCAGGAGCGGCGCTTTGTAGAGCTGGACGAATCCGTAGGACTGACTAAAGACGACGATCCCGATCGCACCGAGCACGGTAGAAAGAATGACCCCGAGGGATCGCATCGCGCGGACGTTGATTCCACTCGATTCGGCGAATCGAGGGTTGGCCCCAGCCGTACTGAGGGCAAGACCCACTCGGGTGCGCAGGAAGAGACCCACCAGGAGGCAGAGCAACAGCCAGAAAGCGAGAAGCCCGGTCGGGAAGAATCCGGATCCGATCGGAAAGGACCAGAAACGATCGAGGAGTTGCTTGAAGTAGCCCTCGAGGACAAGAGTGTTGCGCAGTCCCTCTCCTCCCAACGGCCAGACCAACTCTTGATTCTGTGCGGGATAGACGAGCCAGAGAATCGAAGCACCAGCTACCGCGCCGAACCCGACATAGATCCCAACCATCATCTCCTGGCCCTTGACCGCTTCGAGTAGTCGCGAATAGGCCCAGCCCGCCAGCGCGCCGATCGCTCCACCGAGAACCATCGACCCGAAGAGTCCGCTCGGCCCACGGATTCCCGCGTCCATAAAGACGATCGTGCCGAGCAATCCGCAGATCATCCCGAGAGGAATCCCAAAGTTCAGCCCCACGCCTCCCCGCACGGCGGGGACGAGGGCGAGAACGAGAATACCGTTCATCCCGGTCCGGACGAGGCAATCGGAAAAGAGGATGGAGAAGTCGAGATCTGTCGCGACGATGGTGACGAACCAAAGTCCGACGAGGAATATTGCGAGAATGCCCCGGGTCCAGCCGATGCGCTCCATCAACCCCATCATGAGCGGACCGCCTCACCGGAAAAGAGGAGGCCAAAATCGACGTCGGGGGCGTCGGGAGGAAGAATGCCCGCGACCTGGCCGCCGCTCACCACCGCAATTCGATCCGAGATTTGTCGGAGTTCAGCCAGTTCACTGGAGATCAGGACGATCGTGGTGTTTCGCTCCCGGTTCAGATCGACGAGCAGGTTGAGGACGCGATCCTTCGCACCCACATCGACGCCACGGGTCGGTTCGGAAACGAAAAGGAGTTTCGGTTCGAGAGTGAAGGCTCGAGCCAGACAGACCTTCTGTTGGTTTCCGCCCGAGAGGCGACGAACCGCTTGGCTCGGCCCCTGACAGCGGATATCGAATTCTTCGATCAAACGATTGGCATGAGCACGGGCTGCCTTTTGGTCGTAAAGAGCGAACGGGCCGCTGCCCTTGAGAAACTTCCCGCGCACCTGCATGGCCGTCGCGACGATGTTGAATTCGATCGACTCATCCAGAAGGAGGCCGACCTGCCGACGGTCCTCGCTGACGTAACCCAACCCCTCCTGCAGGATCGAGAGGGTCTGGCCAAGGGAAAGTGGCTTATCGTCGAGACGTATCTCTCCCCGAGTGGGATAGAGCCCGATCACACCGTTGGCGATACCAAGCTTGCCCTGTCCAGCCAGGCCGGCTATCCCGAGGATCTCACCCGGATAGACGTCAAAACTTGCGCCCTGCACTTCCTCCCCCGGCATATCGACGAAGAGATTCTGCACGGAAAGAAGCGGCCTCGAATCCTGGCGCTCGGTCCGAGCCGGCAGCTCGCGCGGAGGAAGATCACGCCCAATCATCAGCGCAGCGATCTTGACGATCGATGCATCCGCCTGGTCGAGACACTCGACGAGTTCGCCGTCGCGAAGAATGGTGATCCGGTCCGCAACCTCGAGCACTTCGTCGAGACGATGCGAGATAAAGAGGATGGCGATTCCGTCCGCGGCAAGGGCTTTCATTGTAGCGACGAGCTCAGCTGCTTCCGTCTCGGTCAGGACCGCTGTTGGCTCGTCAAAAACCATCAGTTTTGCCGTCTTCTTGTCTACCTCGCGAGCGATTTCGACGAACTGCATATGCCCGACAGGTAGCCCTGCCAACTTCGTCTTCTCGCTCAACGACATTCCAATTCGGTCGAGGGAGATCCGACTTTCCGAGTTCATGCGAGCAAGATCGAGTGAAGAGAGTGCTCGCGAAACTGGCCCGACCGGACCCGTCAAGAGACTGACGATGTTTTTCCGGACCGGCTCACGATTCAGTTTGATGTTCTCAGCTACTGAAAAACCGGGGAGGAGCATGAATTCCTGGTGAACCATGCCGACTCCGTGCTCCATCGCATCGCTGGGAGTCTTTGGATGAATGGCCTCGCCACCCACGGTAATGGTCCCTTCGAAGCCGCCGGTTTCCTCGATGACAGGCATTCCGAAGAGGATATTCATGAGGGTCGACTTGCCGGCGCCGTTTTCGCCGACGAGCGCATGGATCTCGCCTGGAGCGACCTCCAGACTGACGCCCTTGAGGACGGCATTGCCGAAGTAGGACTTCCGAATGTCGGTGAGCTTGAGGGCGGGGTTCGTCATGGCTGGGAGAGTATCACGGTACCCTAGGGAGCGACTTCACCGAGTTCCTGCAGCCGCTTCAGGCGATCCGGTTCGTCACGCTGAAGCCAGGGGTCGTCGGAGAGGAGCTCGTAGGCCTTGGCAAAGTGGGGCGCGGCATCGTCCTTCCGGCCGAGGAGGTACAGACATTCACCCATCTCTTCATGGACGAAACCGTCGGGAGCCTCGTCCTTCCCAAAGTCAGCCAGGATGCTCTCGTTTTCGGCAAGGGCTTCCTCGACCCGGCCAAGGGAACGATGAGTCTTCGCGACGCAATAGCGAGCGATTCGAATCCCCGGCTCTCTTCCTTCGTTCCGACGCCACGCCAAAGATTTCTCAAAGATCCCGAGGGCTGCTTCGTAGTCGCCTCCGTCGTGATACGTCCAGCCCAGGTTATTGTAGAGCGGGCCGAGCCAGCCTTGAGCCGCCTCGTTCGACGAGGCCTCGGCTGCGGCCACCCCGCGCCGAAACCATTCCTCGGCGGCCTCACCGGTCGATAGGATCGCCATCATGTGAGCGGCATCCACCGTGTAGTAGTCGAGCCCCACCCGGGCGGCCAGTTCGTACGCTTCTTCAAAGGGGACGTTCGCCTTCTCGGGGGAACCGGATGAGCGAAAAACCCGGCCCCGCTCGAGGAGATAGCGGACACGGGCCGTTTCCATCTCGGGAGCCAGAGCCGCCTGGACTTCATCGAGGAGAGCCTGGGCTTCCCCGAACTTCTGCTGCAAGCCCAGGGTCCGGGAGATCTGGGTTTTCAGCTCCAGGTTGAGGCCCGGTGAATCGGCCCCCATTGCAGCAAGAGCTTCTCGCATCTTCGTCTCGGTGCCGGCCGCGTCCCCATAGTCCCAAAGTTCCTGGAAGGCCGGTTTCTCGAAAGCTGTCTTTTCGGTCACAACGAGTCCTCCTGCACAACCGCTCGCTGAGATGACGAGTCCGAGGCAAATAAAGAGCCACAGCAGACGGTCCGGCGATTCATGTGGGGCATGCAACATCGATTCGATAGTGTATCGAACTGAAACGAATGAATCGACACCGATTGAGCGGGAGCGCATGCCAAAATATCGCGTCCTACAACTCATTTCGACTCTGGAACGGGCAGGCGCACAGTCCCTTCTCCTCGACCTCTGCCGGAACCTCGATTCGAGGACATTCGATGTCACGATCGCCTACCTTCGTGGAGAAGCGGACATCCTCTCTTCGAAAGACGCGTCGCTTCAAGTCGTGGACCTTTCCGATGACGGACGGCTCTCACCCTTCGCGCTTCCTCGAGTCATCAGCCTGCTCCGCAATCACTCCCTGATCCATACTCACCTCGTTCACGCCTCTATCGTCGGCCTCATCGCCGCGAAGTTCGCGAGGACGGGCGGCGTTGTCTATACCCGGCACCATGCGGATCCGCCTCGACCCCGTTGGGACTACCGCCTCGAATCGAAGCTGGCCAGAAGTGCCGACGCCATGATCGCGGTCTCGGAAGCCACCTTGGGCGACATCCTACGCACTGGCGCTGATCCTGAACGTGTTCGGGTCATCTCCAATGCAATCGATGTCGAGCGGTTCGCTGATACCCGTGCAAGTTCGAGTCCGCAGGATTGGCAAACCGGCGACGGACCGCGGATTGGGACGATCGCACGCCTCGAGCCGCAAAAATCGCTGGGGACTTTGATCGAAGCCTTCGCGATCGTGCTTGGGAGTTTTCCCGGAGCAACCCTCGAAATCGTCGGTGAAGGGCGCGAACGTAAAGACCTGGAATCGCTCGCGGAGAGAACCGGCATCGAGAAGCGAGTTCGTTTCCTGGGTTCGGTCCCCAGTGAAGACATCCCAACCCAGCTCTCTCGCTGGGATGTCTTCGCTCTGACGTCCGTCCGGGAACCCTTCGGAATCGTGGTGGCCGAGGCGATGGCAGCAGGAGTGCCTGTGGCTGTCTCGGACGTTGGAGGAATGCGGGAAGTCGTACGAAACGAAGTTACCGGACTGACATTTACGGTCGACAGTCCGACAGAAGCACCCTCGAATGCAGCCTGTTCTATCCTGCGTCTGCTCAACGACAGGGACCTCAGATCACGCCTCTGCAGTGCGGCTCTGGCCGAGGTCCGAGAGCGATTCGACATGAAGGTGTGCGCAGCTCGGCACGCTGACCTCTACCGCGACCTGCTTCTCCCCGACTCCTAAGGCCCACAGCGACGCCAGATCCGGTTACTCTTCCGGAAGGAGACGACGGGATGGCCGCAACGGCTCCCGCCGACGGCCAGCGAACCAACCAGGAGGTTTTTCCGCATGCGGATCCCTACACTTTTTCGGCCCTTCGCCAACGTCCCTGCCGACGCCTGTCCCGCCACCCATCCAGTTGCCGGATTGGGACGACAGATTGGCGCCGTGCTGGTGATTCTGTCGTTGGTCATTTGCACGGATGCCCTTGCCCAGAACAAGAAAAAGGAACCGGTGCCTCAGGATCGCCCGTCCATGACGCGGGTCGATGTCCCCCTGCAAATGATCGATATGGACGATGGCGACACGATCGTCATCCATTGGTCTGAGTCGGACATCGAAACCGTCCGGATCCTCGGAATCGACACACCGGAGACGAGGCATCTCGCCCACAACATCCCCCACAATCAACCGTTCGGCGAAAAGGCCAGCGGCTTCGCCAAGGGGGCTTTTGCGATGGCCTCAAAAGTTGAAGTCCTCCGGTCCGCCACCCTCGATCCGTACGGTCGCACGCTCGGCTATCTCTACATCAACGGCATCAATTTCGCCGCAAGCATCGTCCGAGCCGGCCTGGCCGCTGAATCGATTTCGGCATTTGGGGACAACGGCCTGCCTGACCAAGCTCAAGAGGTACTGGCTGCTGCCGAAGAGGCCGGTCCACTCCCGTTCGAGCCGCCCTACCTCTTCCGTCGTCGGATGAAGGAATACTCCGGCCATCTCAAAGCCCTCGGGAAGTATCCGGGCCAGGAGAAGGACCAGTAAGTCGGAGCTCGGTCGGACGAGGCTCGGCCGGACGAGGCCGCATCGCACGCTGCAACGGAGCCGTCGCAAAAACAGCAGATTGCGCTGTTCCCGGGTGCTGTCGGGGCTGGGGCGATTGGCGCAGGGAAGGCCGACCGAAAGTGCAGGTGGGGAATTCCCATGCTCTTCCGGGATCGGGAGTTCCTCGGTCCTGTGAATGCCACTCCGCGGCACGCGACTTGTGACTCTCCTTCCATACGAGCGAACCTTGGTCTCGGCCCGTCACAGCGGGTTGCCTAAGGCCCGCGACAAATGATCGGCTGTCGGCGTTTTCGTCGGCGCAGGCACCCCGCTGTTGTTCCCCCCCAGCGGGGTTGCCGCTTTTTTGGCTGCGCGTGTATCCTCCGTCTGAACCTGGGCACACTTGCCCGACTTATCTTTCGACGAGAGGAGACCCCGTGTCCAAGCTCGATCCCAAGTGGAGCGATAGTGTCCGTGTCGGCAATCAGGAGATTCACTTCGAGTCGGGCCGAATCGCCCGCCAAGCTGACGGGTCGATCCTCATCCGTCAGGGTGACACCGTCTTACTCGTCACGGCCGTAGCGGCCTCGTCTCCCCGCCCAGGATTCGATTTCTTTCCTCTAACTGTGGAGTACCGTGAACGCTTCTCCGCCGCTGGCAAATTTCCCGGCGGATATCGGAAGCGCGAAGGCCGTATCGCCGACCACGAGATCCTGAACTGCCGTCTCGTCGACCGCACCGTCCGCCCTCTCTTTCCCGACGGGTATCGCTGCGAAGTCCAGGTCATCGCGAACGTCCTTTCCTGGGATGCTGACGGAGACCCAGAAGCACTCGCCATCACCGCAGGTGCCGCGGCGCTGCATCTCTCCGACATCCCTTTCAGCGGTCCGGTCGTCGGAATGCGCGTCGTCAAGACGGCCAACGGCGAGATCGTTACGTTCCCCAACGCTGCGGAGCGCGAAGACGCACAGATGGACCTGCTCCTCTCGATCGGGCCCAATGGCCTCGTCATGGCCGAAGGTGAAGCGAAGGAAGTTCAAGAAGCTGACGTCGCCGCGGCCATCGCCAAGGCGGGCGAGACGGCTGTCCCCTTCTTTGAAATGCTCGGCCGCGCCTACGAGACACTCGGAATCCAGAAACGCTCGCACGAGGCAGAGCCCGAGGACACTGAACTCTTGAACCTGGTCCGCGAACGTGCGGTTGGACCACTCCGCGACGCCCTCAAGGTGGATGGCAAACACGAGAAGTCCGCCGCCATCAAAGCCGTCGTCAGTCTGGTTCAGGCAGACCTGGCCGAGACGCAACCGGACCGAACGGGCGACATCTCGGACGCTTTTCACACCGTCGAGAAGTACGAGCTCAGGCGGATGGCCGTCGAGGATAACCAGAGGATCGATGGCCGTTCTCCCAGCGACATTCGCCCAATCTGGTCGGAGGTCGGGCCGATTCCGCGGGTCCACGGCTCAGCGCTCTTCACCCGCGGAGAGACGCAAGCTCTCGTCGTGGCCACGCTCGGGTCGAACCGCGATGAACAAGAGATTGAGAGACTGTCCGGTTCGACCCGCGAACACTTCCAACTCTACTACTCAGTCCCGCCCTACTCCGTCGGCGAGACACGGCCGCTGCGCGGACCGGGCCGCCGCGAGATCGGTCACGGAAACCTGGCCCGTCGAGCGATCGAGCAGGTACTGCCCACCAAGGAAGACTTCGCCTACA
>Ga0315338_1003787_pt1 | contig 12745 bp, 11 predicted proteins | sample ASW8metaG_FD_204518 | JGI IMG/M metagenome (GOLD analysis project Ga0315338, IMG submission 204518) | Ammonia-oxidizing marine archaeal communities from Monterey Bay, California, United States - ASW #8 | ecosystem: Environmental > Aquatic > Marine > Coastal | place: USA: California | collected... | reverse complement strand
AGAAATTAGCAAACGCCCATTGTATCTAAACCAATGACGAAGGTCATGGCCTGACACGAGCCTTCCAGAATGCCCTATTTCCTTCAAAAACGGGCCCTTTCCTCAATAAGCGGCATTATTTGTGAGGTAGGCCACGTACCTATCGGCTGCGGCAAGTAAAATTAATTAGCACAAACCTTGTAAGAAATTGAGCTTCGCCACGACTAACCGGGACGGCACGGATCGGCCATATTTCCACCAAAATTGATAGTAACAGCCAGGTTTCGCATGGCCACCGTACATCCTGAAGAGCAAACCCAGATCCAAGACCCATCCCAATGGGTCGACCTCCACGGCGATATGCTACTCAGCTACGCACTATCTCGCATCAACCATCGCGATACCGCAGAAGATCTGGTGCAAGAAACCTTCCTCGCCGCCTGGAAACAGCGACACGACTTCGCTCACCGCTCACGCTTTTCAACTTGGTTAGTGTCGATATTAAGACACAAAATAGCCGATCACTTCCGTCGCGAAGGCTCGCGTCAGGCCTGCTCCTTCGACGACTCCGACGATTGGCAAAGCCACGGTCCACAATTCACCAAGCGAGGTAAATGGACCTCGAACCCCAAAGCCTGGTCGATGTCGCCCGACGAATTGGTCGAGAATCGGGAATTCTGGAAAATCGTAGCGATCTGCCTAACAGACATGCCAGCCCATTTGGCTTATGTATTTCGGCTTCGCGAGCTGAAGTCGGCTAAAACCAAAGACATCTGCAGCCTGCTAGAAATTTCCTCTGCCAACATGTCCGTACGACTCCATCGCGCTCGCTTACTACTACGCCAATGCTTAGAAAACAAGTGGTTCGACTCCCCGTCCTAAACAAGAGTTAGTAAGGAAACTTTTCGAGAGAAGATACAATGAATTGCAAGCACGCCACCAAATTGTTATCAGAAGCTCAAGAGCGACAGCTGTCGAAAAGCGAAACGTTCGGACTGCGCTTTCATGTGCTCATCTGCACCGCTTGCCGACGATTCAACAAGCAACTGCAATTTCTCCGCACGCTCTTAACCCAATCTTCACCAAAGATACTCGCCGCCGTCTATGCTAGCGACGCCAGCCTTTCCCCAGTCCGTCGTCAAAAAATCAAGACGCTCTTAATCCAGGCAGCCAAAGAAAATTAGTTCTCAAATAGTCCTCAGAAATAATTTTCTTTTTCTTGTAATGTTTGCTGCCACTACGCGACCAACCCCTCAGAACTACCAAGTTCTGCCTTGACCAGGGGCTCAAGGTACTAAGACTTTGCCAATAGACATGCGGGTCAGATCTATCCCTGCGCGCAAAGTCCCTCCTCGTATCGGAACGCTAATGCAACCTACGACCTCCTAATGGCAGTCAACCAACTCGCCACCCACTACACCAGATTTCACCAAAGATTTACTACTGAAAAAGGAAAAACAATGATGCACACTCAGCAAAACAAACTTTCTGCTTTACGATACACAGCTCTAGCAGCAGCCGTTTGCCTCTGGCAAGCCGCTTCCGCCCATGCACTGGTCGTCGAAGTAGAAATCACCAACAACGCCTCCAGCAACGGTGTCGCAATCACTCCCGTCTGGGCAGGCTTCCACGACGGTAGTTTCGACAGCTACAACGGAGGACTTAGCTCCCAAGAAGGCCTAGAACGAATCGCCGAAGATGGCAACACCTCCGTCCTCAGTGCCGACTTCCTAGGTGGATACACCTATATCGACGCTGGCACCAGCGCTAAAGTGCTCTCGTCCCAAGCCGGCGCCGATCGCATTGACGGCACCATCGCCAGTGCCGGTCCGCCACCAATTACGCCAGGCGAATCAACCAGCCAATTGTTCACCATCGATATCGATGGCAGTAATCGCTATTTTTTCTATGCCTCGATGGTGTTACCAAGTAACGACTACTACATCGCCAACGGCAATCCAACAGCGCACGACCTCATGTCGCTTTACGATGGCAACGGCTCCATTACGTTCAATGTTGGCCTAGCAGGCACCGTCAACGATGCAGGCACCGAAGTCAACGATTTCGCCACCTCAGCAGGTAATGGTTTATTTCCAGGACGAGGCCTGCCCGCTGGACAAGGCGGCCCCAATGTCGGCGCTGACGAAAACGGCGTCAACACAAACGTTGCTAATCCCTTTGCAGGTTTCCTAAACTCCGCAGGCGTTGACCTGACTGGACTCAATTTCAACGATACCGGCCTCTATCCCAACGGAATCGCCACCATCACCATCACCGCAGTCCCAGAGCCATCCACCTTACTACTCACCGGCTTAGGACTTGTCGGCATCCTTAGTTTCACCCGCAAGAAACACTAACCTCCCCATTTCCCGTATTGGGAATTCTTTCTCAACATCCACTTCTCTCTCAACAACGAGCCTCCACGAGAAACCGTGGAGGCTCGTCTTTTAGCTACTTCTCCAGTAATCAACGCTACACATTTGCGTTCTCGGCAAAGATCACTCAAAATAGCAAACACGTTGTGCCAACCGACGACACTTAGACTGTTCGTGCTATCGAGATTCGACCGTGAACCCTATGCAACACAGCCAATCAATTTTTCCAGAGCCAGCGCTAAACCGCCGCGATTGGCTAGTTGCCAGCGTCCTAGCAACCACCGCGACTCCGCTGCTCACAAGATCCGCAACAGCTGACATCCCCACAGCAAAACCCGTCATCTGGGACAACCACTGCCACCTCTCCGGCATCAGCGGCGAAACTCCAGCCCAGCGGATGACCGCCCTGCTAAACTTCGCCGACCGCTGCGGTATCCAGCGGCTCGTCGTCTACATGGGCTGGCCCTTCGTTCACGACCCCGAGCCTGCCGAACTCATCCGTCAAAACAACCAGGTCCTCGATGCCATCGCAGGCCACGAAGATCGCGTGCTCGCCTACGCCTATGTCAGTGGCAACCATCCCCAGACCAGCCTACAAGAAATCCGCCGCCTCATTGAAAACGGCCCGATGGTCGGCATCAAACTTTGGGTCGCCCGCCGCTGCGACGACAACGCCGTCGACGAAATCATCGCAGCCACCACCGAACTCAATGCTGCCATCTTTCAACACACTTGGATCAAAACCACCGGTAATCTTGCCGGCGAATCCACGCCCACTGACGTCGCTAAGCTTGCCCAACGTCACCCCCACGCAAAACTCATCTGCGGGCACGCCGGCGGCAACTGGGAACTCGGCATCCGAGCCATCCGTCCCTACAAAAACGTACTGCTCGGCATCGCCGGCTGCGACCCCACCGTTGGCTTAGTCGAAATGGCCGTCCGCGAACTCGGGGCCAGCCGTATCCTCTTCGGCAGCGACGCCGCTGGTCGCAGCTTTTCGTCCCAGTTAGCAAAAGTCACCGGAGCCGGCCTCTCGGCAGAACAACAGCAATCAATTCTCGGCGGCAACCTCAGGCAGTTGCTCACCCCCATCCTAACTGCCAAGGGAGTTCCAACCGAATGATCGACACCAACGTTTACCTCTCCCGCTGGCCCTTCCGGCGTCTCCGCGGAGACCATCCCACCGAACTCGCAAAAATACTCCGCCAGCACGGCATCACCCAAGCATGGGCAGGCAGTTTCGATGCACTTTTGCACCGGGATATCGAAGGCGTAAACCATCGCCTGTCAGATATGTGCAAAAAGCACGGCGCCGGTTTGTTACTCCCCTTCGGCACCGTCAACCCAACCCTACCCGACTGGCAAGAAGACCTCCGCCGTTGCCACAAAATACACCACATGCCCGGCATCCGCCTGCACCCCAACTACCACGGCTACCAGCTCGACGACCCCAACTTTGCCGAATTGCTCAAGCAAGCCGCCGAGCGCAACCTCCTCGTGCAACTCTCCCTCACCATGGAAGACGAACGCACCCAACACCCGTTGCTCCAAGTCCCTCACGTCGACTGCACCCCACTAACAGCAATCATCAAGACCTTACCCACCCTTCGCCTCCAACTCCTCGGCGCGTTCCGCAGTCTCCGTGCACCCCAAGTCGCCGACCTCGTAGTAGCCGGCAACGTTTCTATAGAAATCTCCATGCTCGAAGGAGTCGGCGGCATCGAACAACTACTAAAACACGTCCCCCTCGAAAACATCCTCCTCGGCACCCACAGCCCCCTGTTTTACCTCGACTCTGCCATCATGAAGCTGCAAGAATCCCCCCTCGCCCAATTCCAACGCGAAGCAATCAAAACAATAAACGCCCAAAAACTGCTTCATAAATAACAAAAATGCAATTCAACTTCAGACGACTAATACACATGACTTATCAAATCACTTCCCTCCGTGCTCTCCGTGCCTCCGTGGTAATAATTTCTTTCTACTTAGCATTAAGCCTCAGCATTTTAGCTCAGGACCAAGAAATTGAACCACTACCGCGCATCCAACCAACCGCCCCCGAGAGCGCCGCCGACACCTTCCAACTGCTCAACGGCTTCCGCATGGAGCTGCTCGCCGCCGAGCCGCTCGTCACCGACCCCGTCGCCATGCAATACGACGAAAACGGCTTGGCCTACGTCGTCGAAATGAACGACTACCCCTACACCGACACTACCCTCGACGTTGCCTGGAAAGAACAAACCTCCGCATCCATCGGCCGCATCCGAGTGTTAGAAGATACCGACGCCGATGGCCGCTTCGACTCCAGCACCGTTTTTGCCGAAGGCCTCTCCTGGCCCACCGGCTTGGCCTTTTGGAAAGGCGGCGTATTTGTCACCGCCACCCCCGATGTCTGGTACCTCAAAGACACGGACGGCGACCACCGCGCCGATATCCGCCGCAAAGTCCTCACCGGCTTTCGCAAATACAACGTCCAAGCCGTGATGAATAATCTCGCCTGGGGATTAGATCACCAAATCTACGCCGCTGGCGCCAGCAACGGCGGCAATATCAGCCACGACGACAACACCGACGAAAAACCGACCCGCCTCGGTCGCAACGATTTCCGCATCAACCCGCTTACCGAATCCTTCGACATCCTCTCCGGCGGCGCCCGCTTCGGCAACACCTTCGACGACGTCGGCAACCGTTTTATTTGTAACATTCGCAACCCAGTGCAACACATCGTCTTGCCCCAACGTTATCTGGCTCGCAACCCGCACCTACCTGTCAAACAAGCCGTCCACGATGCCGCAGTCGCCGGCGATGCCATCCAAGTCTTCCGTGCCAGCCCTCCCGAACCTTGGCGCGTGCTCAATGCCGCCCGTCTCGCCAGCGACACCAGTCGCAAGAGCCCGCGTAGCGAAATGCACGCTACCGGCTATGTCACCTCTTCCAGCGGCATCACCATCTATCGCGGTTCCGCCTACCCGGCCGATTATTACGGCAACGCCTTCATCTGTGAAGTCGCAGGTAACATCGTTATGCGATACCGCATGCAACCCAACGGCCCCACCTTCACCGCCACGCGGGCGCATCAAAAAGAGGAATTCCTCGCCTCCACAGACAACTGGTGCCGGCCGGTCAACTTCGTCAACGCCCCCGACGGCACCCTGCACTTACTCGACATGTATCGCGAAACGATCGAGCACCCCTGGTCGATCCCCGACGACATCAAAGCCCGCCTCGATCTGCAAAGTGGCCGCAACCGAGGCCGCATCTACCGCCTCGCTCCCCCCTCCTACCCCGCCGGCCACCAGCCCAACCGACAACCACGCTTAGGAATTGCAACCACAGCAGAGTTAGTCGCCGAACTCGAAAACCCTAACTGCTGGTGGCGAGAAACGGCGCATCGCCTCCTCTTCGAACGACAAGACGCCGCTGCAATTGCCCCGTTAAAAAAATTGTTACGCATAAGCAAGCAACCCCTAGCACGCCTCCACGCACTCTGGTCGCTGCAAGGCCTTGGCGAGCTCAACGAAGACGACCTGCTAACAGCCCTAGCCGACGATTCCTCCTCCGTCCGCAAACACGCCGTCCAACTGTCAGAAAAACACCTCGATAACTCTCCTAAGATCCTTACGCAAGTACTCGCCTGTGCCTCCGATGTTGATCCAATCGTTAGATTCCAAACTGCCTTATCGCTAGGCGAGAGCTCCGCAGCAGAAAAAAATCAAATCGTACAGGCCCTAGCAGCAATCCTCGAACAGGATCACGACAATATTTGGACCAGAACCGCCATCCTCAGCTCGCTCTCTGGTCAAGAATCCAACCTGCTCGTCAACCTCATCTCCAGTAAGAACTCTTCCATAATGCAAAGTGTAACGCTCAACACCCTCGCCGAAATCACCGGCGCCCGCGGCAACCCCGCCGAAGTCATCGCCATCCTAACAGCCCTCCAAGAATTCCCCCAAAGCTCAACCCTATCGCATGTGGTTTCGCTAGGAGCAGGACTCCAACGAGCCAAAAAGAATTTCGCAAAAATCACCAACAACAGCGACCCAAAATCAAAAAAGTTTATCGAGCAACTCTTCCAAACTGCAATCAAAAATGCCAGCAACGAAAGCGAAACACTCGACCTCCGCCTCCAATCCATCAGACTACTAGGCTATGGCAGGCTAGAAGGCGCCAAGCCGACGCTGAATTCCCTCCTCGACACTCGCCAACCACAAGAAATTCAATTCGCAGCCGTCGCAACCCTGGGACAATTTACAGACCCCGCCATCGCTCCGCTGCTACTCGAAGCCTACCCGCAGCTCACCCCCAACGTCCGCAACGAAATCATCACGACACTGCTCGCCCGTAGCGAGCGGATCGCGCCATTACTAAACGCCATCGAAGCAGGCCAGGTCGCCCGTTCGCAAGTCTCCGCATCCCAACGCCGCCGACTTTCGCTCAATCGCAACGAAAATATCCGCCAACATGCCGAGCAACTTTTCGCCCAAGATGCCCCCAGCCCTCGCGACGAGGTCATCCAGCAATACCAAGCATCGCTAACTTCTGCCGGCAATCCAATCCACGGCAGAAAAATCTTCCAGCGAGAATGTCTCACCTGCCATCGCCTCGGCAACGAGGGGCACGACGTCGGCATCAACTTGGCCACCGTCAAAAATCGCACCGCAGCGGAACTACTCACCCACATCCTCGACCCTAACCGCGAAGTCTCGCCCAACTACTTCGAATACATACTCGTCACCGACGACGGCCGCACCCAAACCGGCGTCATCGCCACCGAAACCGCCACCAGCATCACCCTCCGCCGCCCCGAAGGCAAGCAACAAACCATCCTGCGAGAAAATATCGAAACCATCACCAGCACCGGCATCTCGCTCATGCCAGAAGGCCTGGAGAAAAAAATCACCACTGCCGAAATGGCTGACCTGCTAGCATTCTTATTAGAAATGAAAACCGACTAACTTAACTCCATCGCCCGATAGGTCGTGTACCCACCGGCAAGATTCTTTACATTAAAACCCCGTTGCATAAGCAGCCGCGTCGCCAAATACCCACGCATCCCTACCTGACAATAGGCAACTATCAAACGATCCCGCGGCACCTCATCCAGCCGCCCTCGCAATTCGTCGATCGAAATATTTACCGCACCCGGCAGATGCCCTGCCTCTAATTCCGCCAGCGAACGCACATCCAACACAAACGGCCCATCCTCCGAATTTTCCGTCGGTAAATTCTCCGCGTACTCCATCGGATGATCCCCACGCAACATCCCCGCGGCCACAAACCCGACCATATTCACCGGATCTTTCGCAGACCCAAACTGCGGAGCGTAAGCCAACTCCAACTCCTCCAAGTCGTACACGGTCATGCCGGCTTGAATAGCAACTGCCAAAACGTCAACGCGTTTATCCACCCCTTTGCGACCCACAACCTGCGCCCCCAATACCTTGCCACCCTCAGGTTCAAACAACAATTTGATCGAGAGCGACTCCGCACCCGGATAATACCCTGCATGATCCTTGGGATGTACATACGCCTTCAAATAAGAGTGACCAGCAGCCTGGAGCACTTTTTCGCTGTGCCCCGTCATAGCAACCACCATGTCAAACACCCCCACCACCGCCGTCCCCTGCGTTCCCCGAAAACTCGAATCCCGCCCAAAAATACAATCCGCCGCGATCCGCCCCTGCCGATTCGCCGGACCTCCCAACGGAATCTGCACCGGTCGACCATCAACAAAGTGCCGCACCTCCACCGCGTCACCGACCGCATAAATGTCGGCATCAGATGTCCGCATGTGCTGATCAACTTGAATCCCACCCCGCAGCCCCACATCCAAGCCTGCTGCAACAGCCAAGGCATTTTCTGGCCGAACACCAACACTCATCACCACCAGGTCCGCACCAATCTGCTGCCCAGATCGTAACTGCACTCGCATCGTTTCGCCCACAGCCTCAATCGCCTCAGCTGCATCTGCCAATTTCAACTCGACTCCTTGCTGCTCCATGTACCCCGCCACAGGTGCAACCATCTCAGCGTCCCAAGGTGGCAAAATCTGATCCGCCAACTCCACCACAGTCGTCTTCACCCCGCGGTGAACCAGATTCTCCGCCATCTCCAGCCCAATAAACCCAGCACCAATCACCACCGCATGCCCTGCGCCTTGCACAATTTCATGCAACCGATCGGCATCACGTAGATCTCGCAACGTAAACACGTTCGGCAAGTCCGCCCCGGGAATCGGCGGCCGCAACGGCGCAGCCCCTGGCGAAAGAATCAACTTGTCGTACGCCTGCTCATACTCATCACTGGTTTCGAGATTACGGACGCGAACAACCTTCTTCGCGCGATCGATCGCCGTAACCTCCGTCTGAGTACGCACATCAAGTCGATACCGCTGCTCAAGTCGCTGTTTGGGAGCAACCAATAAAGCTTCACGCTCTTCAATCACCCCGCCAACAAAATAAGGAAGCCCACAGTTAGCAAACGAAGGTGCCTCACCACGCTCGAACAAAATTATCTCCGCATTCTCATCCAACCGCCGCGCCCGAGCCGCTGCTGAAGCGCCTCCTGCCACTGCACCTACGATTACAATTCTCATCACGCACCTCCTGTTGCCATTTCTGGTTACCGCACTTGATTCCAAGGCATCCGCGCCAATATCATTGCCATCCCGCAAGTATCTGTCACACCTGCAAATACCAATCCGGCCCCCACAAAGGCAGACAATCCAATAAAAGGAGGACTCACAAAGTACCCCAGCACCGCACCCACCAGCACCAACCCTCCCGCCGCTATTCGCACCTGCCGTTCCAGCGAAATCGTCTTCTTACCACGCACCACTTCGAGGCCTGCCCCATCCCACGCCTTCGTCCCGCCAGCAACATTCACCACATTGGCAAAACCAGCCTCAACAAACTTCTGGCAAGCCTGACTCGCCCGCGCACCACTCTGGCAAATCACAAACACCGGCTGATCACCGTTGCCGCTACGCCCCTGCATCTCCTCCTGCGGATCAATTCGGTCCAAAGGTACATTCCGAGCGGTACACGCATGCACCTCTCGATATTCCGCCGGTGTCCGCACATCAATCAACTCGATCGCCTCGCCCTCATCCATCAACCTCTGTAGTTCTTGCGGTTCAATTGTTTTCAATGTCATGATTACCTCCTCATCCAAGGACACTTGCCCATTATGTCTTTATGTTGCGATTTTACGACATACAATACAAATTTTTTTATCCAAATCGACTTTCAACGCATGAAAGAATATTCGCCAAATGCGGCTCCACTACCCGATAATAACGCCGCTGTCCGTCCTTCTCGCTCTCCAAAAAACCGCAATGCTGCATCTTTCGCAAATGCTCCGATGCCATATGCGGGGCAATCTCACACGCCTCGGCCAATTCGCCGACGGTATACTCCCCCTGCAATAACATCTGCACCATCCGCAACCGATGCGGATGCGCTAACGTCCGCAAACACTCCGCCGCCTGCTCCAGCGACTTCAAATCCGTCAGCTTGGGTTTCTTGGTGCTCGCCACGATACTGCCTTCCTTTCCATATATCAATATATCGTGATATTACGATGTAAGCAATAAGAAAAATTCTATTCTTACTCTTTTTGTTGAAAATGCCTAAGAATAACCCCGTATCAGCCGCCTAAGCCGCCATCACCCGACGCGGGGCCTTAGTCACCAATCCGTCAAAGTCCGTCATCCGCGTCAGCCCCATCTTCGCCGTCGCGAGACTCTTAAGATTTGCGACTGGCTCAGCACTGTCCGACTCGCGCTCATGCCACAGCAAGGTACTTACCTCGGGCGAGATCCCCACACGCAAACCATGCCGGTGACCTCGGAAAAAGAATTCCTCGCGTTCGTCGTTCACCAGCTCCGGATCCCAACCGCCCATGTTTCTCACTTTGTCAGTACGAGCAACATAAAAGTTGTGAACAATGTCGCACCAGCAATACCCTTCACCTACCGTCCGATGACCTCGATGAAGCGTCAGTTTATCGCCTGCAATCTCAAAAGTGCCATGCTCCGGCTGTGGCTCACGCCGCACAAAAAACCACAGCCGTCGCCGACTGCCAACCAGGTCGCCAGCAGCAACATCCAGCATGTCCACCTGCACTAGGTCGAGCAACGTCTCGATTTTAGACTCACCGGTTAGCTCACACTGATCATCCAGCATCAGAAAATACGGTGTCCGCAATCGTGCTAGCATGGCATTGCAAGCCGCGCTCCGCCCTACCCCAACAGGCAAACGCAAACTCTCCACACCCTTACATTTCACAGCTTCCTGGCCATCGTCCGCCACCAGGATACGCAACTTTGGGCAATTCTTCTGCACACTACGCACCAAACGTTGCAAAGATTTCGGACGATTCGAAGTCGGAATGATAGCAGTTAGCTGCGAAAAATCGGCACTGGCCACGGCAATTTCCTATCGGTGCAAGCAGAAGTAAGGTCGAGTCGAGTCTGTACTCCTAAAAATCGCCTTTTCACGACCACCGATTGAATCTATTTCCGCAACTCTGTCCACCTCGCCCTACCTCAGCCATCCTACCGACCAAGCAACTCTCCCGCAGCTTACCTCGATTTACACACCCCCCACAGCCGGGTGACACCGACATCTATGGGTCGAATTCTTCAGGATTTTAGCGGGTGAAACTTGCCATTGTGTTTGCGAAGTAGTTCAGTCCCGAAGGGAAAATGCCCTGAAGGGGCAAAATATGATAGGCCAGGGCGAGGCTTGCCGCTGCCCTGGGTTTGTTAGAAAGATAATTGTCGATCGAGCCTTACGGTTAGACCTAGTTGGTACTTAACCGAGATCGAAATTCTTCACACTCTCGCTAGAGGATTCGTTGATAGGTTTTCCAAGGCATTTAATTGTCCACCAAATACTGAAGAACCGGAGTTTACCAGCCTACGGACACGTGTGTTCGAACGATTGTCGGTGTGCGTAACACAAGAGGCCAACAATCACTCCCCAGGCAACACAATCTCGCTCGCCACCGTCACTCCCCGCTCATCCCGCACCGTCAAAAACCAAATCGTCGCCCCCGCAGGCGGCAATTCCGCAGCAATTCGATCCCCCTCCAGCGAAGCCGGCACACTCACCCAATCGCGCGGCATGTCCCGTTTCACAGGCAGCGGCCCTTTGGTGTAATGCAGTTCCGCAGCCACCAATTTTGTCTTCGATTTCACCCGGGCACTCACCTGGTCGCCAATCTCAAGTGGCCCCACCTTCGCCAGCGGCACCCCACCCCGCAACTGCTGATCAATAAACACCTCGATCGACTGTGGCCGATCAAAAATATGCCCATGCGGCAAGTTCGGCACGAAATGAAGATTCTTCGCCGTCTTCACCAACTCAAAAGTTTTCGCATAGCTGTCCGGCGGATAGGCAAAATCATTCCCCCCATTCACAAACAACATCGGCATCGCAGCCGACCCCACATATTGCGACGGATCCCACAGCCTATTCCACTTCGACCTCTCCGCAGCCGACATTGCCGCGAACACGTCCATCCAAGCACTGTTTATCTGCAAAAAGCCACACCCATAAACGGGAACCGCCGCCTTAAACCGATTATCAAGCCCCGACACAATACACGTCAGATACCCACCCCAGCTAATCCCGGTAATCGCGGTACGGTCGGCGTCCACCTCTGCAAACGAACGCACCAATGAATGCGCGCGGATCACATTTGCCACCGCATGATAACTCCACTGGTCCGTCACCGGCTCGTTGATGGCCCCAAACTTCTCTTCGTTCCCTTGGTTCGGCCCCCCATCTGCCAAACGTACCCTCTCTGGGCCATTGCCTGCTAAGTCCATCGCAATCGCAGCATAACCACGCGATGCCCACAGCCGCGCCCACTCAGCAAACGCCTGCCCGCCGCCGCCATGCACAAGCACCATCGTCGGCAATTGCTTATCCAAGCTCGCATCCCCAGCCAAGCTGCCCGGTGTCGCATAATACGCAAACACGCGTGTAGGTTTCCCTTGGTACGGTTCTCCCGCGAAATACAGAGTGCGAACTTCCTCCCCCTCGCCCCATTCAAACGCAGGCGGCCGGCTCAACGCCTCAAGATCCCAAGGAGTTGTCTCGGGCAAAGTTTCCGCCCGACAAATCACGTCCCCCTCAGCCGCGACGCTAGGCACTACTCCCCAAACACCAACAACACCCAACACCAACAAACAACTGCAAATCCATTTCAACTTCATGACAGCCATTCCTCCCCCAAGAGAAAAAGTTTATTGCCCGCGAATGACCTCGAATAAAAACATCTGTGTTTATCCGTGTTCATCTGTGGCTGATAAACTTAATGAATATTAGAAAATAAATTCGTGCCCATTCGCGTAATTCGCGGGCAATTATTCTCCGTGCCTC
>Ga0315338_1003786_pt1 | contig 12745 bp, 10 predicted proteins | sample ASW8metaG_FD_204518 | JGI IMG/M metagenome (GOLD analysis project Ga0315338, IMG submission 204518) | Ammonia-oxidizing marine archaeal communities from Monterey Bay, California, United States - ASW #8 | ecosystem: Environmental > Aquatic > Marine > Coastal | place: USA: California | collected... | reverse complement strand
AGGAAGTGCCTTTGGTCTCCAGGCACGAGTCTTTTCCGTCGAAGCCCTTGAAGCCATATGCCCCGATCTCGATATCATGGAACTTTTGGCCATAGGCCTCCAATGTCGGGCTGATATCGTAATTGTCTTTTTTGATTCGAGAGACTCGGTCAGAGTTCAGAGCAAAGATTTCCTTCGTGCTGGTGTCAAGCAGAAACACAGCACTGTCCTGCCCAAAGAACTTGTAGCCCATGATTCTCATTGGGTTGCTCTATTAGACGGTTTCAGAAGCTTCAAGCCGAAGTCATCCAATACGAACAAAAGTCGATTGTAACAATCGATCATTTCTGAGCTTCTACTAGCCAATATTTGGTGATATGTTTACCGCCATGGTCAGAATACTCCAGGTAGTCTAACTCCACAGATTCGAATCGATTGAAGGCTTGTTTCAGTTGTTCCTTCTGTTGCTCACCGCGCAGGTCTTCTTTTTGAAAGACCCGGTGAACAAACTTGATGATCGGCGTCTCCGGAAAGTAATTCCCGAAATGACTTTGGTGAAAGCTCTCCCATATGCCTATTTGACCCATATTGTTCAATTATTTCCCTGGTTTGAGGTGGACCGAATCCTTTTGGACAGCAGGGCAGCATGGTTAGAGTGGATTCCATGAGACAGGTAGACGCACTCGAACTTGAGAGAGCGCCAGAGCCGTTCGATCAAGACGTTGGCCATCCACCGGCCCCTGCCGTCTATCGAGTTCTGCACCCCAGCTTGTTTAACACAGAGGCGAATCCCTCGCTGGGGAATTGGTGTCCCTGATCTGCGTAAAGATCTCTCGGGCTACCAGACTTGGCCACAGCCTCCCGTAGGGCTTCGGTGCAGAAGTCAGTGTCCAGGGTTCCTCGACAGACGCCAGGACAGTGCCGTATGCATCGCCCGCCATGATCACCTACCTGCGTGTTGGGTGCGGCTGGCTGTATCTGGCCGTCTTCAACGATCTCTATTCGCGACGAGTGAATGACCGACTTTCTAGTCCAAACGTGAGTAGAGACAACCCAATACCGGTGCGAGACTTACAAAATAACCGCCTGGACGGATCTGGCCAAGGGACTTTCTTACGAAATCCAGGTCGTCTTCGATATGCTCAAGCACCTGAACGCAAAAAAAACGCTATCAAACGTCTCCAGCAATGACTCGTTCATGGCAAGTTCATCGATGGTCGCCTGTCTTGCCTCCAGTCGTCCGGACGATCCTCCTGCGATGTCCTTCAAACCCTCGAAAAAGTGATCTGAAGGCTCCAGTGCACGTAGCGTTGAGGAGGGGCGGCGAGGTGGGCGATTACGCAACAGCACGAAGGCGATCGCGGTCGCTACCGTCGAGGTCCGAGGCCGCGGCTCCGGGCGGGTTCGCCTCCGCGTCATAGAGGATCTGTCTTCCGTGTCGCTGGGGGCTTCATCGAACAAATCGGTGGCTTCCAGCAGCCTCGTGCATAGAGATGGCTGGGGAGGCTATCGTCCGCTTCGAAACAAGGGCTGTGACCACAACCGTCAGACCCAAGGACGCGGGACGAACGCCGCCAAGCTCTTTCCCCCTGTGCACAGAGTCTTTTCGAATCTCAAGACGTGGTTGACGGGAATCCACCACGGTGTGGGTCAGCAACACTTGCAGCATTACCTCAATGAATACATGTTCCGCTTCAACCGACGACGGACGCTCATGACGGCCTTTCAGTCTCTGCTCGGACTGGCCAGCCGGAACCCACCCACCACATACAACATGTTGTATGATGGTGAGTGAATCGGATAGCCAGAATACCGTTTATACTACCAACCGTCTGCCGACGCCGGGACGGCCTCGTGTGATCGGGGATCGGCAGGTCCACATCGAGTAGCTGGTCCGCCAGGGAAGAACAGTTTAAGAAACCCCAAGAGCTCCTTCGCGGCTATCTGGTGTCCCAGAGTGCCGAAATGCTCATCATGGGGCAAAACCAGGTCCGGCTCGGACCGATGCTCTTTGATTCGATCCGTCAACTCAAAGAACTGAATGGACAAAGAGAAAGGTGGAGGCAGGAAGCAGCATGAATTAACGTCCCTGCAGGGACTGGTGTCGGACAAACTCTTTCACTGTACGGTTTCCTGAGGTTCTCAATGTCTCCACTGCTCGATTCCCCTCATGTCTTGGTCTTCTTTCTTCACCTGACATGGATGTTCCTATTCGTCCTGGGGAGCCACCGCATTTGTATCTCTCTCTTGGGCATCCAAAGTGAATGGTCATATGCACCAGTCTCCTTTTGTCTTCTGATCGGTGGGCTGATCTATACCATTCAGAGCTCTGCCGTGGCGTTGACGGGACGAATTCTCCCACCGGGCGTCTTCTGGATCGTGCCGCTGGTAGGAATTCTGTTTCTCTATGAGAATTTGAAGAGGGCGACCCTGCCCGCTAGAGAACACCGAGCCGATTGGCCCGTTTTCTCTATTCTGATGCTCTTCTTGCTCCTCGCATGGGTGGGGTGGTCCACCCCGTTCGCAGAGCCCTTCAACGGTCACCATCACTACATCTTCTATGTGACACAATCTCTTCTCTCAAATCTGGAGTATCCCTTCGTTGAACCAGGAACTGTGGTCTACGACAACTGGACCACTCTTTGGCCACCCTTCTTCAGTTTCTTGGCTGCTTCAACCGCACTTCCTGAGTCTGTTGGGAGTTTCCGTCCCATCTTCGTTTATCCTCCGCTGACTTTCCTATCCATAGCACTGCTTTTCAATACGATTGATAGATCGTCAGTTGTAATCAGATTGGGACCCCTGATTCTCGTCGGAGGAAGTTACTACATAGGAAACACCTTTACGGATTTTACGTATGACACGATCACTCCCCTGGCTCAAGCCTTCTTTCTGGTTCAACTGATGAAGTGGTGGACTGGAAGTGAGCCGATTTTTCCCTTTCCGTACTCTGTTCTGGTGAATACGTGGACGGGATGCCTCTTCTTCATAATCCGACCTCACGCATTTCTCGTGACTCTCGTGTTTCTCCTACTGATCTGGGGATGCTTTGGCGTTCTGCAGAGAAGGAGTTTGCAGCTCCCGACTCGTACGTGCCAGAACAGTTCCCGGCTTCGTCTTGGGCTTCTCCTTCTGCTCTGTCTTCTCGTTTGGTCTTGGAACGCGGCCAGGCTGGCGGAGTACGGAAATCCATTCATGCCCCACACGCTTCCGTCGAACCTTTCACCTGCTTCATGGGAGACGGGACACGAGAAAAGCCTATCAGCGAGCCCGCACAAGATTCTAGCCGAACCTCAAAGCGTAGCAACAGTGGTAACCGGTCCAAGAGTGTTCGCGGACTACCATCTCACTTACTACCTCTCAAGGCCCGGTAGCGGAGAGATGGCTTCCTGGGTTAAGTCCTTTTTCGTCGGCTTGGCCTTTCCCGTGTGGTCCCTCGTCGTGGTCCTTCTCCTTCCTCTCCTCGGCTTCAAGTCGGGCCTGTTCGCCCTGGCGCTACTCTCCTCTCACGCTGCAGGATATATCCTGCTGGGCCCTTACCCCAAGCTTCCCAGCTTCTTATCTCTCCCGCTCGCGGCAACGCTCTTTTGGTTTATGCCGCCCTACCTATCGAAGCGAGGACAAAGGTGGCACAAGTTCATCATTGTCCCTTTGGGGTTCACGCTATCGATGGCCGTGGTTCTCTTTTTCTACAATCAATTAGGACACCGGCCGCGAAGTAACGCCTGGATGGTCCTTACATCTCTGCCGCCGTGGAGCGCCACTTCGATGGAGAGGCTCAGCCATCGATCCGGGGCTGGGGCAGTGATCGCCGCAACTGCCACCCGCCTCCATCAGTATGCGAAGGTAACGGACCTTGATCCAAAGAAGATCCTCCTAGCGGATCATGAACCAGGAGCGCTCCTGCCGTCCTTAGTCGGAATGAACCTGTCCGAGGTCCGATGGTATTCGAACACAGCGGATAGACCGCTGTGGGAGGCCAAGTCAGCCAAAGAGGCGCGAACAGCCTTGGAGAGGCTTGGTATCGAATGGGTGCAGAAACCGGGACGTTCGCACGGCAATCTGGACAGGTCCTTTTTCCTAACACATCTCAGAACCTGCGGCCCGCCGCTTGAGGAGCTGGTCCTCGTCAGGGCTTGCTTCTGATCTCAGACTTCTCTGACCTTTCTGGCGATGGCAAGCACGGAGAGGCCGAACGGCGGGTATATCCATTTTTCGAAGGCAAGGAGTTTCACAACAAGATCGAAGACACGGATCTGACGGCTGGGCAGGAGTTTCCGTCTCAAGAGTTTCCCATTCACAAACCATCCGATAGCACCGATGAGATTGAGATACCGCAGCTCGACGATCTCAAACCCCGACTGTTCCAGCCGGTCTCGCAGCCCGGGCCGGCTGTATCTCCTGAAGTGACCAAGATGTCTATCAATCCCTGAGAACAAGGCCTGATGAGCCGGGACCAACAATACAAGATGCCCCTCAAGATTGAGAAGACAATTGATATTTCTCAGAGCCCGTAGATCGTTCTGAATGTGCTCCAAGACATTTAGTGAGAGAACGGTGTCGATTTCAAAATTCTTCGCGGTCCCTCTCACGGCGTCTTCATCCAGTAAATTCAATTTGCGGACCTTCACATTCTGGAAGGCGCTGAAGTTGAGCCGGAGCTCATTGAGATAGAAGTCAATAATGTCGGTAGCCACGATTTCGTCGCGGTCCAGCAGGAGTTTGGTGATGTTTCCGATTCCAGATCCCGTTTCGAGAATTCGCCGGCCAAGGTGCTTCTCGCATTGATCGTACAGCCACTTGTTGTAGGTCCCGGCTCCTTCCATGATCCGTAGGGTCCTTAGACCAGCGGTTTCGTCGTACAGATCATCAATGATCCAGAACTTGAAAATCGTCCAAACGGCAGAAACCCCGTCTTTCCAATTGACCTTCTTCCCTTCGCTGTAGGTTCGGCCTTGGTACGTAATCGGTACCTCGTAGATGCGGCAGCGAAGCTTGGCGACTTTGGCGGTCAGTTCCGGCTCGACTCCGAATCGGTTCGAACGAATCGGGATGCTCTTCAACACCTCCCCCTTGAATGCTTTGTAGCACGTTTCCATGTCCGTCAGGTTAAGGTTGTTCACCATGTTGGACAGGAGCGTGAGTAGGGTATTTCCAACCATATGCCAAAAGTACTGCACCCGGCGGCGGCTTCCGAGAAATCGGGATCCATACACAACATCGGCATCCCCCGAGAGGATGGGCTCGATGAGACGCGGATAATCCGCAGGATTATATTCGAGATCCGCGTCCTGGATCAGGATGATGTCTCCATGGGCATGGGCGGTCGCGGAACGGACACAGGCGCCTTTCCCCCGATTCTTGCTGTGAGAGAGGATCGTCAGTTGCAGGAAATCTTGGGTATCGGTGGACGGCGTGAACCCCGCCTCAAGCTTGTCGAGTTGCTTGCGGGTGCCGTCCGTGGACCCGTCGTCAACGATGATAATTTGTTTGGGATAGGGTGTTTTAAGGACTCTCTCTATGAGGGGAAGAATTGTCGTTGCCTCATTGTAGACCGGGACAATCAGGGTGAGGCATCTCAGCTTCATCTCTGAGGAGGAACCCACGACTGGGGCTGAGTTCGGCAGGACGTTTTGTTTGTGTTTCATCTCAACTGCAGGAAGAGTGAGTATGCCAAAGCTCCAGGACGTAGAACCGAAGCCATAGCGGGGTCAAGAGCGGCGTGCCACGAATCATGGGAGTGTCATCTTTTTGGAGTGTCATTCTTCCTGTGTAAGCGGCCATTTGATCAAAGACGGACTTCCCCTGGGAACACCAATTTCATGTGGTTGAGTTCTGCGTTCCAGTCCTTCACAGGTCGGGTCCATCGCTCGCTATCTTTCAGGATCGCCAGGTAGAGTACCTTGCGGATCGACTCCGGTGTTGGAAAGGCACCTCTCTTCTTCGTCACTTTCGTCAATTGCGCATTGAGCGCTTCGATGGCGTTGCTTGTGTAGATGACCTTGCGCAGTTCGGGAGGATAGTTGAGAAACGCGGTCAGGTGGTCCCAGTTGGCGCACCATTTCCGACCGGTCATGCGAATGCGATCGTCAAGAACCCGGTCCTCAAAGGCGATCAACGCCTGCTCGGCGGCCTCCACGGTCGGCGGCCGGTAGATCGTGCGTAGGTCGCGAGCCACGGTCTTGCGTTCCTTCTAGGCCACGTAGTGCAGTGAAGCGCGCACCATGTGCACGATACACAGTTGCATCTGTGCCCGATGAACGACACCCTCGATCGCTTCGGGAAACCCCTTCAGGCCGTCGATCACCGTGATCGGGATATCCTCGACACCGCGATTCTTCAACTCGGTGAGGACACCGAGCCAGAATTTGGCGCCCTCCGCCTCGCCCACAGCCCCAGCAACTCCTTGTGACCTTTCCAGCATCAGGGCCAGTACCAGATACACCACATGCGTCTGCACGTGGCCTGTAGCCCAAACCTTCACCCGATCGCGGGGGACCTCTATATCAATCTCCCGTGACCCGGTCTTTACCCGTTTGCTGGTCACACCATTGCGCGAGTTGCCATCGTCACGGTCCTTCACCGCGTGCCGATCGTAGCCAAGGCGGTCGGTGAGGTCACCCTCTAAAGCCCGCTCCATCAGGCCCTTGGTCAAAACGTCTTTCAGCTCGTGAGTAGAAAATTTGATCAATTTTAATGACCTCTATGCATTAGCATGGCGTAGCGGTGAACCCTATCCACGGAGTCATGGCACGCCACGGTGAATGGGCTCGCCCGCTTTGGCGGGATGTCACTCACCCCCGATCTTCACTGCTCTGAATCTATGCGGCACCATGGTGAACATCACGGTGAAGAGGTGCCCAAAGGTTCGATCCAGAGTCCGTATCCGCATGCACACGACATTGCACAGCCTGACCTGCCAGTGCATGATTCTGAAGAACAATCTCGTTGCCGGTCTGCTCTCGACGAATTCAGTCTTGCGGACCAGCGCTGCTGCCAACGCCGGGTAGTGCTCCACAAAGGTCTCATTAGGCACCGCTCCGACCTTGAATCCTTGTTCCAAAAAGATCTTCCTCACCGTCCTGCTACTGCGCGCCATGTAGAAGACCCCTGCCAGATCGTTAGTTCTGTCCCGGACGACATCCGCCGAGTAGTCCGATGTCCACTTGCGGAAAAGTTTGATCCCGACGTCGATTCGCTTCTCAATATCTGCTCCACCCAGCATCCACGCTAGGTGATTGTTGAAATACTTGTAGAAGCCCATTCTCGTTGAGAAGCGAGAGTGCGTGAGGAGCACCTCGGTGCCCGGTCCCGAAATATTGTGGATGGCCTCAGCTAGGCGAGGCAGGTCGAACACATGATGGAGAACACCCTTGGCAATGATCATGTCTGGAACCATTGGCAATGGATCAATTTCATAGAGGGAGCTACGGACAAAGGAGATTCCCCTCAACCCGAGACGTTCTACGAATCGTCGCCCATGAGCGATCGAGCTTCGGGAGTTGTCCATCGCGTACACCTGCTTGGCTCCAAAGGAAGCCATGGCGATTGAATCCCAACCTACCCCGGCGCCAAGATCCAGCACAACTTTCCCCCTAAGGCTATCCTCGTTGACACGAAACTCTCTGAGAAAACGTCTGAGCGACAGCACGTATTCTTCCTTTTTACGGACGATGTCCTCCAGCGAATACGCGTCATACGACTTCTCGCTTGGCCACGGAAATGGATATTTTTCATATGCCCGATTGACCTCGTTGTCAATGTCGACGAATCGGCCCCGATAAATCTCCGGCAGAACTGAAAGCTTCTCTAAGATGCTACGCAGTGACGTACCCAATTGCCCGAATCCCTTATCTTTAATTGTGCTCTGGAACGCACCCGATTCCGGAATGTACCCAATACAAGAGTGTGTGAAGACTCGATGAATGACACCTATGTACTTGGCCTGAATCTCAGCCACGACATTGCCTGCGCCTTGCTCAAGAACGGACGTCTTGTTTGCGCCATCGCCGAGGAACGGCTCAATCGAATCAAGCGGTACTCAGGTGGCGTTGATCACGAGGGCATGACCAACAAGCATGTACCGTCCCTGGCGATTCAGTACTGTTTGGATGCGGCGGAAATCAACTTGGGCGACGTGGATCTGATCGTTGCCTCGACTTGCGTGGTGGTCAACTGCCAGAATTACAGTATCCGCCAACTCTCGAAGGCGGAGGTCCTCGAACAGCTACCCACCGATGTGGAGGAGTCGAGGGTTCATATTGTCGGCCATCATCTCGGTCACGCTTCCAGCGCCTACTATCCATCCGGTTTTGAGGAGGCGGCTATCCTGATCGTAGACGGTGGTGGCGGACTGATGCCTGCGGAGAACGGCGTAGTAGGCAGGCAAGATCTGTTCGAGGAGCGGGTGACAGTCTATCGAGGCGAAGGAGACGAGATCTCTACCGTAAAACGCTACACGGATGGCGTTCCCTCAGCGGGATATCTTAACAACCCGAAGCACTGTTCGCTTGGTGATTTCTATCAGTCCGCTACGATCTTTGCCGGATTCAAGAGTGGCGACGAGGGCAAAACCATGGGCCTGGCACCATATGGAACCGATCGGTATTTCAAGGACTTCCTTGAAGCCGTCGAATTAGAAAACGGAGCTCTGTCCATCGATGGTAATTTTCAGTTCAATAAGTGGGGAATAGGAGGCGGAACCGCCTACGGCGGCAGATACGGGAAACCGGGGAGCAATGACGGTCGCCCACGAATGCAGGACAAAGACATCGCGGCGGCAGCACAGTACGCACTGGAAGAGGTGCTGATTGAAATTGCCAAAGAGGCTCAGCGTGAGACAAAGTCTAGAAACCTTTGCCTGGCGGGCGGAGTTGCCCTGAACAGCGTCGCCAACAAGAAAATCCTGGACAGGACGGAATTCGCGGACGTCTTCGTGCAACCGGCTTCCGGTGATGATGGCTGTGCTCTTGGAAACGCCCTTCTTGGTTGGACGATGCTTCTAAAGAAACCGAGAAAATGGCAGATGAAGAACGCCTACACGGGGCGTTCCTACAGAACCCCGGAGGTGTCAGATGCAGTCAGGAAATACAGTGGTTGGTGTTCACCCGTGGAAACCACCAATATCCTGAGTTCCACAGCACGACTGCTTGCGGAAAAAAACGTTGTAGGCTGGTTCCAGGGAGGCTCAGAATTCGGGCCACGTTCCCTCGGACATCGCAGCATTCTCTCGGATACTAGGTTCGCCGAGATGAGAGACCGCCTCAATGACAAGGTTAAACATCGAGAAGGATTTCGACCATTCGCTCCGAGCATTCTACAGGAGTACTGCTCCGAGTATTTCGACCTCGAGTGCCCAAGCCCCTATATGCTGCTGATAGCCGACGTAAAGAAACCTGAGGCAATTCCTGCTGCCACCCACGTCGACCAGACAGCGAGAGTACAGACGGTCAATCGAGAAGACAACGGGGTCTTCTATGACCTTATCAAGGAATACCATGGTCTCACTGGTGTCCCCGTTGTTCTCAATACTTCCTTCAACGTCGCAGGCGAACCGATCGTCGAAACGCCCGAAGACGCGATTCGCTGTTTTCTCTGTACCAACATTGACTTTCTGGTTCTTGGAGACGTTCTGTTGCGCAAACACCCGATCCCATGCACCCTGCTCAAAATCTGGCCCCAGACGACGAAACGATTATTGAGAAAGAAGCTTGGCCGGCTGGTTTCCGGGGTTCCCTTCCTTTCACGAATGAAGAAATCTTTCGAGTCCAAACTGAACGTGAAGATCCCCGGATAGACGGCGTTGCGCGCTTGATCCACCGACTAAAGAGAATCTTGTCACCGACAGTCAAGAGGGGACTGGGACGACTGGACCCGCGACGACAGGCTGTTAGAGACTCTCTGTGCGTATTGCTCTACCACGAGGTCTCAGATCATCCCAGTCGTTTCATGGACGCTCCCAGTCTGAACGTCCCGCCCACACTATTTGCCAGACAGATGGACTACATCAGTGATCACTTCAACATCATTGGCCCTGACGAACTCTTGGATGGAGGGTATGACCGACCGGCGGTTCTGATCACCTTTGATGACGGCATGCTTGGCTACTTCAACAATGCCGTGCCCATCATGACGGAACGACAGATTCCTTCGATCAATTTCCTCAACATGGACACCATCGAAGGCAGCTCGTCGTGGGCCGGACTTGTAGCCTACCTGTTGGAGACAGATGCCACATTCCGAAGATTGATCAGCAACGAGACCAACCTCTCGACAGACACGACGATGCTCGACCCTGGCGTCGTGAGGGACTATCTGTCATCCGTAGATAGTGAGATGTTGACCAGCAAATCTCAGAAGTTCACCGGAGCCATCGCCTCAAAGGACGATCTCGAAACTGTGCAGTTCAACCCATTGGTATTTCTGGGTAACCATCTGGCCAACCACAATAGCACACTCACGCTCAGCACTGAAACACTCACGAGTCAGTATTGCTCGAACCAGACGCGGCTCAACCATTTCCCCAACTCTCGACCAATGTTCGCCTATCCGCATGGCCGCTTCAGACACGGGCAGAACGAACTCTTGAGGTCGCTGGGCGCCCAAGCCATATTCTACTCAAGCGAGGGAGTCAACAGAGAGGGATTCGCCCCAATCTTCAACCGACTGAGCGTTGACTCCAGGATGACACGTATCGAGGATTTGATAGGACAGGTCCGCTGGGTGGAATTCAGGCGGTCGATGAACTGGGACTATCGTGGTCATGAAGCCATCGGGTACGCCAATTAGAAGGATCCCGGTCAACCCGCAGCCGCAGGCGGAACCGCCGAGATAGGCGCTACACGTTAGCCCCCCGTGAAGTGATCCACAGCAATGTGTTTGGAATGTCTGTTTATTGCTAGCCAGTTGCCGTTGTAGTTCGTAGTCTCATGCTCGAATTGGACAATCGCGAACTCATCGATGCAATCGAGCTTCTCGAGGATGTCGTCTCCCCTGAGATTCGTCACACCGTCAGTAGCAACCTGAAAATTGAGAACCACTTCGCCTCCCTGGTCGGTGATGACCCGAACTCTGACCGAGTCATCTCTGTTTGGCCCTTTGCCACCGACGTTTATGATGCTGTAGATGAAACACAGGTCATCGGACCTTAACAACGGAGCGAATTTTCGGCATCGATAGGATCGATTCGATCGGAAGGGATCGTTCCAGTATCCACTTGTTCTGTGTGTGTGACACTGATCGGAGTATCCATGTTCAGATCGATAGAGGATGTGTAGGTAACAGACTGGATTGGAGGTGAATGAACCTGTGTCTTCATGAAAGTCAATGATGACATTCACAGGCCCAGATATGTCCTCATCCCCAAACATGTCGGCCAGGTCCAGGCATTTCTCATCTTCCCCATGAAACTCGGCTGTTCGCTCCGCAATCAAATCCCCCTTTTCCGTCTCTATCTTGAACGTGAGCCTTTCAGGCCGAAAGCCGATCTGCTCCTTGGTGGCGAGTACGAGTGGGGCGTTCACGGCAAAATCGGGCACAAAGAAGGCCTGCACGCACGGACACACCTGCCTCTTGGGCTCCGCCTCGCGAACGACGTGAGAGTTCGGTCCTTCGTGCCAGATCGCGCCCAGCTTGTCTCGCTGTCCGGGAGGATTGATGATGATGTAGCCGTAGCTTGTCTGGCAGCTCTTGATTCCGCTCAGCAACTGGGCTTTCATCGAAGGAGCGTCGCAACCGATCTGCATTTTGGATAGGTTTCGCTCATCGGGTGGCGTCACGCTATCCATTGGCAGGGCGCTGTGCAGAAGACTGTTGTAGTCTGTCTCAACCTCTGCTGCCGCACTGAAACTCCTGTGCGAGGCGGGTTGTAGGCGTGTTGTTTTCTTCATTGGGATAGTGGCGGAATGTACACCCGCAAGAGTTCCTGCCCCTCGATTCTCATAGAATCCAAAGAATCGAAACTGACTCCCGAGAGTCTTGATCCTCGGATGGAACGCCTCAACAACGGCGGCACCAGATTCGGGAAATTCGTCCGCCGCGGGTTGTAGGGATGGATCGGAGATCTTCCTTATCTCGTCACCTTTCAGTAGGTATTGATTTGTCCAGTGCACATTCCCTTCAGAGACGATCGAGAGACGGAAGAGAACAGGATCTCTAATTCCGTAGTTAGCCTTGAAGAAGTTATAAATCATGACGTTGGTCAGACCACGACGGTAGGGAACGAACGAGACTGCACAGTTCACTTTCCCGTTCGGCGCAATGGAATTCGGATCGCCCCCCCCGTAATAGAGTCCGAAAACAGCCTCGGCGAAATCGTGCTGCCCAACTTCCTTGCTCCCGAACCTCTTGAGTTGATGCTTCATGTATGTCGATCTGTCGAAGCGGGCCACAAGGCCTCTCGAAGCCGCGGGTGAGAATCTCATCCGAAGAGAACTGGCCAATTCGCTGTCGAGAAGACGTGACTCCCTCATCTTTCGAAGAGTTCTGTCAATCATAGCGCGCATCGCGTTTACTCCGAGAATGGGGTTGCGCCAGGCTGAGCGCGCTGCCGAACGTAACCGGCATTTCAATGAGTGGGACTAGAATAAGCGGGACCAAGCGGGACCAAAGTGACTGATGGTGAAAAACCAGCGGTCGCTGCCTTGAAGCTTCTTGCAGCGGCCCTCATCAGTACTGCCATAGGAGTCATCGTCAGGAGAGCCTCTCCGATAGCCACGGTTCGAATCGGCGACATGGGCGACATGGGCGACATGGGCGACATGGGCGA
>Ga0315338_1003785_pt1 | contig 12749 bp, 10 predicted proteins | sample ASW8metaG_FD_204518 | JGI IMG/M metagenome (GOLD analysis project Ga0315338, IMG submission 204518) | Ammonia-oxidizing marine archaeal communities from Monterey Bay, California, United States - ASW #8 | ecosystem: Environmental > Aquatic > Marine > Coastal | place: USA: California | collected... | reverse complement strand
GTATAAGTCTGACAACTTGTGGCACATTTACCAAAGCAAAAGCCCCTGTCGTGAAACAAGGGCTTTATGACGGTGGGCGTTGAGAGATTTGAACTCCCGACTTCCTCCTTGTAAGGGAGGCACTCTGTAATTAATCCTCCTCGGTAAACTTAATTTTATAGAGATTATTCGCCTATTAATGTTCGCCTATTGCCCTTTGTTAACCAAATTGAAGGTAGTTTGAACCAAGTGCCAATAACGATTCATTTGATACAGTTTTACTTAACCGTGATTCAATGATATTGTTAAGGCTTGGGAAGTCCACCATCAACCTACGCAAATTAAAATCCGCATACTTCTGCGTCATAACAACTGATGAATGACCAATCTCTTTTGATACAAGGTGAATGTCACCAGTTTCAATCCACCGCCTTACGGCATAGGTGTCACGCAGGTTGTGGAACTTATGCTCGCTGAATCCAAGTGCTTTTACACATTTCTTGAACTCTTTGGAGTAGGTGTCAATGATACCCTTATGGGAGTTTTTATATGTGCCGTGCATTGGTTGTCCTATGCGTTCATCGTACCGCTTTAACATTTCCAAGAGTATTGACTTCGTGGCTTGATTTAATTGGATTTCTCGAGTGGTGTGGGATTTCGCCACATCAGGCGTGATGATTAACCAATCACCACTTAAGGTCCCTTCAAATGGTTCAGTCAATCTGCATCCTGTCATTGCATAAAACAGAAATGCCTTACGGAAATGCTCATCTACCATATCCGTCCTGAATAACTTACCCAGTTTGGTTTCCGATAGATACATTGGTGGTTTTTTATCAACCCGTACCATATCAATATCTAACTCCTGTCTCATGTACTTCTTCTTATAGCAATATTTGAAGAAGGTTTTCATTTTAGCGAGATAGATATTTGTTGTGTTTGGTGAGTGATGTTTCCGTGACCATTCCTTCCATTCATTTATATGAGAGTCGGTAATCAGTTCAATCGGCGCTTTATAGCCAATGCGATTCATAAAAGAATAGAGTGCCATCTCATTGAGGTCTATCGTCTTTTGTCTTACACCGTCAATCCTTTTTACTGCGATGTAGTCCTCAACTGATTCAGAGATTGATGTCTTTACAAGCTTTGTCCGACCACCACCAACGACCCAACCGAACGCAATGTTCTTGTAGCTTCTGTCTTTTTGGATTGTAGTGGCGTACTTCTCAATTTCATTATTTCTCTTCTCCGCTTCACTTTTTAATGGAGTATCAAGTGGAACGCTGACTCGTTTTTGTCTTCCAAACTCATCAGTATAACTGACTCTTGAGTAGTACTTTTGTCGTGATTTATAGATTGATGCCATGCTTCAACTATTTCATTTATATATTATGTTTTACTTATTAAAGCTGTTTGATGTTCCATTAGCTTTTCAATATTAAGTATTAAATAATCGCTCTTCCCCTCCTATGGTAATTATTAAGATACCCTACTAAACTGAGGGGTAAAGCTCACTTCAGAGCAGCTAAGTCTAGTTATCCCTATTGCCTTATATATAATCACTTATAACAATTATTAATCAAATTAAGGGTACTATTTACTGAGGTCATAATCACTATATGGGGTCAGTTTACGAGGGTGTAATCCACCATTAAGGGTACTCTTTTTAAGGGTGGCTTTTGATTTAAAGCGAGTTTCAACACCCACCATATTATTCTTCATTCTAGGGATGTCGGTCTCCCAGTTTTCCTGCGGATACCGTAACCACCTCATTTCTTTAGGGTTCAAGTCACTAGCGGTCAACACTTTATACTTTGCCATGTCCCCACGACTCATTCCACCCCTGTAAGTCTGTTTAATCAAACCATTACGAATTAGTCTGTTCCTTGCTTCTAAATAGGTGTTAGACGCATAACCGAACTCTTTTTTGAATTGTTTTTCCGTAAATGATATATCCCCGTTATTCGTAAATGAAAACTTTTTCTTATTCCGATTGCTAAATCTTAATTCAAAAATAAGACAGTGTAGCAAATCTCTCGCTGATTTGGGTAGTTCCATATAAGCAGGGCTAAATAGCCACTCCGATTCAAAAAAAGAACCTCTTATACGCTTTATATTCTGTTTTTTCAAGATAACTACCCAGTATACTGCCTACTTTTCATCATAATATTCTTTTATCGATAGTAGTGTCGCCTTAGATGGTTTCTTACCCATTCTATAGGGGTATAGTGCACAGTCAATAATTGGACAGAGGCGTATTTCTTCATATTGACCACAGGTGCAATCCAGACATTTTTTGCGAATTGCTTTAATGGGTGTATCGTACAGTTTTATCCTTTTAGCCATTTGTCTAACCACTGCTTCCTAAACATGAGTTTGCCAGCTTCTTTACTGACCTTTAGCCTTCCGCTGGCTACAGCACGCCTAATTGTACTCGCACTTAAACTGGTATAATCACAAGCTTGCATCAAGTTGAGCCATTTGTCTCGGGTCTTGTTTTCTAACAAGGTTTCTATCTTATCTAATCGTTCAATTATTGGATACATGAGATTCTCCTATATTATTTTAATCAAATCACACGCATTCATTGCGTATGTCAGAGGAGAATTTCTGGGGATTATTTTGATTTTGTGGGAATAGGGAAGGAATATTCCCTGAGGGAAATTTTTAATCTAGGCCAACAAGGCCTTTGGCTTTTGCTTTATGATACTCGTTTTGGAGACTGTAAGCCGTGAAAGTTTTTCCATTTTGCGTGATATGCTTTGCTGCCCATCTATAGGCTTCCATATAGGTTGGGAATTCTCCAGCTTCCTTTCTTTGCCTCATATCATCCGCAATAGCCCAAAGAGCATCAATCGTATCTACTTTTTCAGGATGTTTACCAAACTTTTTTTCAAATTCTCTTTTCCGCCTATCCTCTTCAAAAAATTCAGATGTCTCTTTAGCTGATATAAGCTCTCCATCATTGGTAACATATATTTCATGATTTTTTAAGTCAATATGGACTATTCTTTTATTCTTTTTTGAGCTCATTTTGATGTTTTCTTCTTCTGCTTTGGCTCATTACCAAAAAAGTTAAGCCACCCTTTCCAGCCTTTGTTTTTGAATACTCTTTCAGGTGACCTTGGAATATCATCTGGCAATAGTGGTTTATTTGGTATTAATCCTTTCTTGTATTTTCTCCATTCATTTTCACCTGATAAACCTAATTTTCTTGCAAATTCTCTTGCATCTTTAAATGATCTAAATTCTTTTAATCGACTTGCTACGCGTCCAGTTCCCAGCCAATCACCAAAACCAATCCATCCTTTATCTTTATAGACTGCTCTTACATCATTTGGAATATCAGTCGGCTTAACACCTTTATTTTCCATATCTCCTTTTGCATACTTTTGCCATTCATTCTGACTTTTTAATTTTAATTTTCTTGCAAATGCTCTTGCATCTTTAAATGATCTAAATTCTTTTAATTGATCTGCTACGCGTCCAGTTCCCAGCCAATCACCAAAACTAATCCATCCTTTATCTTTATAGACCTGCCCAGGATTACTAGGTATATCATCTGGCAATAGTGGTTTATTTGGTATTAATCCTTTCTTGTATTTTCTCCATTCATTTTCACTTGATAAACCTAATTTTCTTGCAAATGCTCTTGCATCTTTAAAATCCCTGTAAACTATTTTGGAGCGTGCAATAACGCCAGTTCCCAGCCAGTCTCCATCGCCCTTCCAACCTTTATTTTTGTATACAAGATGAGGTGCTTTTGGTATATCATCAGGCATTTTTGAAATATTCCTTAGCTCACCTTTTATATAAAGTTTCCATTCATTCTGATTTTTTAATTTTAATTTTCTTGCAAATGCTCTTGCATCTTTAAAATTTCGCCATCCCCCTATTTTTCTTCCGCTTCCTAGCCAATCCCGCATATTCTTAAAACCTTGATCCTTATAATATCTATAGACACCAACTGGTATATCATAAGGTTTTTTTGAAAAACCTTTCAATTCACCCTTACAGTATTTTTCCCATTCATTTATATTTTTTAATCCTAGGGCTCTTATATATTTACGAGCATCTTTAAAATTTCTATATTTAATATTTTTGGATGCAATTCTTCCTGTACCTAGAAACAAGCCCCATCCTTCCCAGCCTTTATTATTATATACATGATCAGGGTTTTGAGGTAAATCTTCAGGCTTTTTAGGTAAATTATTTAATTTTCCCGCAACATATTCTCTCCAATCACTATTGTTTTTAAATTGCAATTTTTTTACAAAAGTTTGGGCATTTTCATATGGCATCCAACTCAACTTTGCTAACTTATTCCAGACCTGAAGCTCTAACTCTCTGGTAAAGTCCTTTACATTTATCTTTTCAGCAATGCGTTCATCTACTTCGATCTGAATATTATTATAAGTTCGTTTTTTCTGCGACTTGGCACGAAAATAGTCAATGATCCGTTCATCATTAGAAGCCAATGCCCGCAGTGTCATCAGTATGGTTTGAAAGGCATCGCTTTTATCGAAATTCCCCTCATCTTCAATAATTACAGGTACAATCACATAGCCCAGCTTCTTGCCCTCGCTTAGCCTTAATGCACGCCCAACCGCCTGTACAATATCTATGGTGCTTTTCTTGGGGTCAGCAAACAGTACACAATCAATATCAGGCACATCCACTCCTTCAGTAAGGCATCTGGCATTGGTCATAATGGCTCTTTTGGATGCTTTAAACTCTTCCATGTGTCGGGCTCTTACTGAAGTGGGCATTTTGCCCGAGACATGGAAGTTGTCTGTTTTCCAGTACTGAGGGAACAAATCGCTGAATATGGGTTGGTTATCAGTAAATGCCTTAGCCTTGGCTATACTGCTGTGGAAGGTAATCGCATGCCTGATCTTAAAGCGTCTAATGGCTTTCCTTAAGATTATTAGAGCTGCTAGCATATCAGCCTCAATATCCTCATCCCACTTGCCTTTAGTTGGTTTTACAAAGGCCCGCTTTCTTACCAGATCAGCCACTTCTTCCTTGCTGATTATCTTTGTTAGAATTTTGTAATCGCTCAAGATCGGTGGTACCGCTTCCAATGCATCCTTAAATGAGAGAAACTCAAAGGTGCTACCATACACATTCAAATCATCCATGCTGATAACTTTATCTTTATTCCCAGCATAGCGTCTTTCAGTGGCTGTCATGAAAACCCGCTTAGCTATTTTGATGTTCTTCTCAAATAACAAATGTGAGAAGGTTTTGTCCTTGCTTCCTACAGTCTTATGGGCCTCGTCCATGATACCTAGATCAAAATTTCGTCTGGCAAGTTTGGATGCCTGTGCAATGGCTTTACCGCTATGATAGGTGGTAAATACCACAACCTTACCATTGTGCCGTTTACGAAGCCATTTTGCGATAATCTTGGGGTCAGTAACTGCAGGTACACCAAGATCCTGCTTAAGAACAGCAAGGTCATCTCTACTGATCTTACCAACAGACTCGTCACTGCAGACTGTGATCCAGTCTACATCCCATCCTTTAGCATAACTTTCCCTGAGCCATACCCTGAGCGTTTGGCGAATAAGAGCAAGGGATGGAACCGCTACCAGGATTCTTTTTGCTTCTAACTTTTCAGCGATCCAGAATGCAGCCAGGCTCTTGCCCGTACCACAAGGCATTATCATTTTGCCCCGTTGCGCACCTTCACCTACATAGTGTTTATATGAATTCCTGATAGCACGCCTTTGGTGTGCATAAGGCTTGAAGGGTTTAAGTTTCTTGGGTTTGCGTTTTCGAGTAAATGCTGTGAATAAATCCTCATCCAAGTTGCGCCATACCTCACCCGAACAAAATCCGATGTTATCCTGTTGTTTTAGTACTCTAGTGAAGCGCTCTGCGGTGGTACAGACGAGGCCGAAAGAAATGTTTTTACAGACCCCGAAGGCTAAGCCTGTAAAGGTAGAAAGCATACGCCATGGTAGTGATTTGGTCTCATCATCCAGATATTTGCATTGAACCGCCCAGTATTCACCATCCTTGGTCTCGCAGACAAGATCTATGCCCTGATCCTGCTGGGGCAGGTTTAGTTTTTCATGGATGTTTTGGGGGACTTCCGAAAGAAGCCAAACTTTTTTCAGTTTGGTGGAATATTGGGGATCGTACTTTAGGTAGTGTTGGGTAAGGTGTTCAAATGAATCACCTTTTTGTTTGTTAGAAAGTTTTGAGAGTGATTCTTTATATGATAGCCAGTTCACATCTAAAATCTACATAACAATATATCAGAAACAAAAAAGCCTCTTCAAGGAGGCTATTTGAGCCAGAGGCGTTTCATTTCATAAGTGAGTTATCAATATAAAACAGTAATCCTTGCATAGATTCTTTATAAGAATCATCTAAAGCCTTTTTTGCTGTCTTATAGCCGTACAAATTTGGTAAGGATACAGCCTTTCCAATATTTTTGGAAAACTTCTTAGCATCGTTAGGGTTCCTATTATCATATATATTTATTGAAAACCCTGTAACACCGTTCCACTTAGCATCGGGGAATACGCCGTAACCAAAGTCACCACCAAAAGTACCTACAGTCATTACTTTTATATCAGCACCAAAACCTGCATCATAAGTCATAATAGAAATTTTTATTGTAATTCCATCTGAAATAGGGTCTTTATAAAATTCATCAACTTTTAAAATATTAAATTTTATTGATGGATATGTTCTGTTTAATTGGTTGGTTATTTGATTGACTAACTCATTGGAATATTCTTTGTCAATTCTACCATCAAAAATCCCCAAATCAACCGTTACATCCTTTAAAAATCCAATCCTTGGTGAAACAGAAATTTCATTTGGTTCAAAGGTTTTTGTAGTAGCACAACCAATAAAAACTAATAATATGAGCCAGAGGCGTTTCATTTAGTTACACCCTTGTCCATAGGATACTGTTTGGACTGTAAAATCTTCACCATATGAAACAATTTTAAGTTTATAATCCTCTCCAAATTCAACCGCCTTCCAATTGCCTTGTGAATCCTCACCATATTCTACATACTTCACTTTAAGATTGGCTCCTAAATCAACAAATTTAACTTTATAATCTTCTCCATATTCTACAAACTTTATTTTTCCATAAATATTGCAACCCTTGTTTCCACCACTCCCAATTGACAAAGATGGAAAAGATGGAGAGGAATAATCACTTTTATCGGATGCGTAGTTAGCAGCAATCCCCATAAGGGCATCAAAAGCAGCTTTGTTGCGTTCTTTTTTTTGTTTTTTTGCTCTATCTATTTCATCTTGTAATTGCTGTCTTTTAGTTATCGCTAATTTTTCTTTCTCAATTTCTAACATTTGTTTTTCATACTCTGACATAGCTGGTTTTGAATAAGTATTATAGGTTCTTTTTGTTGGTTGTCCCGTGTATTTTCCTTCATAATAATCAGATTCTTTGCACTCAGTCAATTTTGCCCGATATCTACGCCCTTCTTCAGAAAACGCATCTATTTCATCATTATTATATAATTCTTTTAGTCTTAGAAACTCTGTATCGGTGCAAGGATTATCACCTTCGACCATATTTTCTTTACTAGAAGGTGAATTTGCAGCCCGCTTATATTTTCTGCACTCAGTATACCATCTCCTATAATTCTTTCCTTCTTCAGAACGCGGGTCTATTTCATCATTATTATATAATTCCTTTTGTTTTAAAAAAAATTCATCTTCACATGGATTCTGAGTATTTGAATAATTTGTTAGTTGTCCCGCGTATTTTCCTACATAGGTATCAGCAGATTCTTTGCACTCTCCAAGCATTCTACTATAGTTTTTTCCTTCTTCCGAAGACATGTCCAATTTATCTCTATCACTAATATATTTTAATAGTAAGAACTCTGGATGCCAGCAAGGATGATTTTCTACAATATAATTATCTTTACTAGGAAGTAAATCTGTATTTAAACACTTTTCCATTTTCTCTAAAAAAGTAAGATAATCATTAGCAGATAATTTCTCCTTTAACACACCAACAAATAATCCTTCATCAAGAATTTTTTGACCAATTTCTAATAATGCTTCATCTTGACATGGATCTTGAGCAAAGATTGGAATTACAAATAATATGAGCCAGAGGCGTTTCATTTTAGCAAGACCATCTTTCGGGTTTTAACAAAGTCTTTTGTCTGTAATTGGTATAAGTATACTCCAGCACCTACAGGGTCACCATAGTCATTGGTGGCATTCCATTTGACGGAATGATAACCTGCGGGAGTGCTTTGCATATTGAAGGTCTTAACTTTCTGCCCAAGCATATTATAAATAGTCAGTGTTATGTCATTTACCTCTGGTAGGTCAAAGCGAAGTGTGGTTGTAGGATTAAATGGGTTGGGGTAGTTCTCGTGGAGAGTATAATTTTTTGGTAATAAATGTTGTTCATCGTTAGTACCTAGAATATTCCAATAGATATACATTGTTTTTTGAACATTGTCACCATACCCATCAGTTACAACCCATCCCACCTGATTATTATTTGAATCATATGAATTAAGATTGGTTTGACTCAATTGCCATACTGAATAATTCTCATCCCAATTATAATGAATTCTTTCAACCTCATTGAGTGATGCATCCCAAACACTAACCCGTTTCGAATAATTTACTACTATGTCATTTTCCCAATTCTGTCTTATAGATTCAGTCAATTGATTATTACTATCGTAAGTATGTTTATATTCATACTGAATTATCCAATCACCATTTTCCCAATTATATCTATTCCATTTGGTTCGATTATTATTTGTATCATACGAATATGTATATTTTCTCCAATAAATATAGTTACCTGTTGTTGAGTAATATTGATTTGACCATTCAGTCATATTATTATTGCTATCATATGTATATGTTAGTCTTCCTGCAGGATTTTCGTATTTAGACAAAGTTATATTGAATGCATACTCTACAATTTCTATTATATTGTTTTTTGAATCATAAGTATTAACAAATTTCGTTTTATCAACTAGCTTCCAATCATTGGCAAATTCGTTCCAAAATTCCATCTTGAATTCTGTCCTATGTTCATTTGCATCGTAAGTTACTGTGGTTTGCGCATTATTTCTTGGTTCACCATTAATAAAAATTATTTCAAGAGTGGATTTCGTCGCTCCACTTGGAGATGAAATTGTAGTATAAATACTTTTTTCAACAAATTGACCATCGACGAAATCAAAATAAGTTGAAATTCTTGTAACATCTTTTAATTCATCTATGGAATATTTATTAATTATTTTATGAACATACACCCAACTATTATTTTCCCATCTATGGTGGTATTCAGCAATGGGTCTCCAATCACCACTACCTGACTTTGATAATCTATCAGGCATATTGATGCCATTGGAAAAGTCTTCATCTATAATGGTTTGTCTATCTGGAAAATCGGGTTGGTCTAATAATAAAGGCTGTCCAAAGAGACTTATAATTAACGAAAGAAAAATAGTTATTTTTTTCAATTTTATTCTCTTTTATTTAACCCAGAGGCGTTTCATTTATATTTAGCTGTGTTTCCTTCTGAATCTGTTTTGATTAACCATACATCATGTCCACCATTCCCGAAAGAAGTCGTTGCCCCTGTAATGATATAACCACCATCAGTAGTTTGTTGAACGGAATAACCATAATCATGGACACTCCCACCAAATGTCTTATTCCATTGCTCAATACCATTGGTGGCAGTTTTGATTAACCAGACATTACCATTTCCCGTAGGAGCGGTCACACCTACAATTATATATCCACCATCTGTAGTTTGTTGAACGGAATAACCATAATCACTGCCATCTCCTCCATATGTCTTATTCCACTGTTCATTACCATTGGCATCAGTCTTGATTAACCAGACATCATTGCTTCCAAGGTCAGAATTTGTATACCCTGCAATAATATATCCACCATCTGTAGTTTGTTGAACAGAATACCCCCTATCATCATTTTCTCCACCAAAGGTTTTATTCCATTCTTCAGTCCCTTCTGAATCAGTCTTGATTAACCAGACATCATTATCACCATTTCCATAAGAACTTGTGTTACCAGTTAGGATATATCCGCCATCTGAGGTTTGTTGAACAGAATATCCAAATTCATTACCACTTCCACCATAAGTTTTAGTCCAAGCTTCTATTCCTTCAGAATTAGTTTTAATTAAATAAATATCTTGTCCACCATTTCCAAAAGAAGATGTATGACCTAAAACTATATAACCACCATCGGTGGTCTGTTGAACTGAATAACCACCATCATCTACAGAACCACCAAAGGTTTTACTCCACTCTTCAGCTCCTACAGAATTGGTTTTGATTAAATAAACCCTCTGACTTCCTTCATATGAATATGTAAAACCTGTGATAATATATCCACCATTGATTGTTTGTTGAACGGAACGACCTATATCACTTTCAGCTCCTCCATATGTTTGATTCCATTCTTCATTTCCATTGGAATTGGACTTGATTAACCAGAACTCATTACCATTGCCGAATGAATATGTATGACCTGCAACAATATAACCACCATCTGATGTCTGTTGAACGGAATGGCCAAGGTCATTTTCACTTCCACCAAAAGTTTTTGCAAACAAATCGCGGGAGTTTCCAACTCCGATATCACTTTCTGTTTTTAAACCCCATTTATCTTCAACCACTAACTGATAATATCTAATCAAATCTTTTCCAATATTTACATTATAACTGGTATCAGAATTAATAGTTATAGTAGATAATTCAGTCGCGGCACTCATATTATCCGATTCTGATTCAAAGAGAGTGTACGATAAGAAATCATTATCATTATTTTGTTTCCAAGTAATTATAAATAAACCGTTCTCATAGAGAATCGTGTTTAATACTGGTTTGGTTGGTGGATTATCAATCTCATTCGTTTTCCCTTCACTAATTGAACTTTGTCCATAAATATCAAATTCTTGTATGAAATACCAATTCTCCTTAGTTGGGTCAAATGTAGTTGTGGAATATTCACCTGGACTTATATCAGTTATTATTTTAACTGTATCCTTCAAACCATCCTTAGTTGATGAATACAAAACTCTATATTCCTTAAACCATGGACTACTACCAGTACTCCATGAAACTTCCATTTTTTCTAAATTGTAAGTAACTGAACCCATATCTACAGGTCTTGGAGGACCAACTTTATTATGAGTCTTACCCTCACTGATTGAACTTTGTCCCCAGTGGTCTATAACTTCAACAAAGTACCAATTCTCATGGGTGGGGTCAAATTCTGTAGTCGAATAATTATTAGTCGTTTTTACAGTATATGTTTTTATAGTGTCACGAGAACCATTTTCAGTTAGAGAGTACAATAGTTTGTGTTCTTTATAATCCCAATTGTCTTCCTCCCATATATCTAACCAATTAACTCTCATTGTTATAGGAGTAGTTGTGAAGTCAAAAATAACTTCCTTCATATTCACTTTTTTAGGAGGTGGGTCAATCTCATTTGATTTCCCAATACCAATTTTACTCTGGCCAAGTGTATCAGTAACCATTACCCAATACCAATTCTCTATTGTTGGGTCATAGGTAGATGTAGAATAGGATGTAGTATTTTTATCAGTATAAGTCATTAAAGTATCTCTATTACCACTCTCCGTTTTTGAATACAGTAGTTTGTAACTACTAAAATCACTCTCCTTTGACTCTCCCCATTCAACAGTCATTTTTTCAAGGTCATATGTTACTGTATCAACATCAACAGAATCGGGAACTGGGTCAAGTGAAGTAGAATAAATTGAACCTTTAGTTTTGTATAAAAATGTATCGGTTACGGTAACTCTGAAGTAATGAAATGTGAGAGGACTGACATTTTCCATTCTCGTATTTGTCACATTGACATCCTCAGTTATGAAAATATCCTCATAATCATTCATTTGAGATTCAATAGAATGTTCAAGGGTATAGAATTTGAAGTCTCCATCAGAAGATTTTGACCACTTAATTGTAAATCCTCCATTTGAGAAATCTACACTTTGTACTGATACACCTTTAGGAACGGAAATAGTATTATCTACTTTTAGGGTTATAGGTGGACTATCCCCTTCATTATCACTCGTATCATAACCACGAACAATTAGAGTATGGTCACCATCTTTATATGTGGTTGTATTCCATATGAATGAATAAGGTTCAGTATCATCGGTTAATCCAGTATTAACTCCATCAACCCATAATTCTACCTTTGACACCTCTTCATTATCTGTTGACATACAGGTAACATTGACGGCTTCATTAACGGTTGAACCACTTGAAGGAGATGTAATGGTTGTTTCAGGAGGTGTAGTGTCTTTTTTATCCTCACAAGTGAAGACAAATAACAGAGAGAATATTAACAAAAGACGCTTCATACGGAAAATTACACAAAATTATATAACAATGTGGGTGTCTCTTTTATTTGATGGGTACACCCCCTAAAAGGCGTTCTATGTTGATTTTTTTGGTTGAAAAAGTGGAATTGATTTAAAAGGGGCGATTTACCATAACACTAGGATAGACAAATAGGTATACACAGTAGGTTAAACAAGCGATGGTGTTCGCCTATATGTTCGCCTATTTAGTATATATATTTGATAAAGCCTGATTAAGACTGATTAAACTGCAAACAAGAAAGCCCCTGTCGTGAAACAAGGGCTTTTTTGTTTATCGTCGGTGGGCGTTGAGAGATTTGAACTCCCGACTTCCTCCTTGTAAGGGAGGCACTCTGACCAGCTGAGT
>Ga0315338_1003784_pt1 | contig 12752 bp, 11 predicted proteins | sample ASW8metaG_FD_204518 | JGI IMG/M metagenome (GOLD analysis project Ga0315338, IMG submission 204518) | Ammonia-oxidizing marine archaeal communities from Monterey Bay, California, United States - ASW #8 | ecosystem: Environmental > Aquatic > Marine > Coastal | place: USA: California | collected... | reverse complement strand
CCCCTTGGTCGCATTATTGGCTGCTTCAGGAGCGATAACCCCTCGTATATCACCCTGACCAAATTTTGACTTATCCTTCGCACTCTGAACGGCATGTCCATAGGCTATCCAATCAACGATAGCCGCCCCAAGACCCGGTAACATTCCCACGTAAGTTCCAATCGCTGCGCAACGTGTTGCCAACCCCCAATGACGAAAGGCATCTTTAATACCCTCCAGCATCCCTCCATCGTCGGTCTGATCTTGGGGAATACGGGAAATAGAAGTATTACGGATAGCCAACTCCATTACTTCCGGAATGGCGAATAGACCCAACACCACGGGAATTAGCGGTAGTTTGTCTATTAGGTAATCTGTCCCAAAATAAAACCGGGGAATGGCAATGGTCTCGGCATATCCAACGGTGGACATCAAAATACCAAGGCAAGCCACAGCGAGGCCCTTCAATATAGAACCGCCGCTCAACGAACCTACCATAGCAAGACCCAACACGCCGAGCATAAATAGCTCGGGCGAGTTGAAGGATAATATGATAGGTAAAATCAAAGGCAAAGATACGGCCAATATCAGCGCTCCAAATACCCCGCCAAATGCTGAGACCGTAAAGGCTGCTCCAAACGCCCTCGCAGCCTTTCCCTGCTGAGCAAGCGGGAAACCATCCAAAATAGTCGCCTGGGATGCCGCCGTGCCTGGTACCCCCAGTAAAACGGAGGCAATCGTATCGCTGGTGGTTGTAACCGCAAACATCCCCAATAAAAGGGCAAAAGCGGGGACAGGATCCATACCGTAAGTAAAAGGTAACAAAAGTACCAACCCGATAATTCCACCCAGTCCGGGAACGGCCCCCAACCACATGCCAATAAAAACGCCAAGCATTAAAAAGCCAATGGCTGGCCACTCAAAAACAAGAAATAATCCGGTGACGAACGCGTCAAACATGGTTAATCCCGTTTATGAAATTTTTTAGGTTGGTGGAAAATAAAGTGTTCGGTATATTTCTGGCGAACCCTTTGTCGGGTTCGCCAGAATTAGTTCGTTTCTGTTGTTTTTCTACTTTGCCGCCGGCGCTATCGTTTTCTTCAAGTACGCCAGTGTTGCCGGCGAAACGTTTTTATGTTGCGCAGCCACGAGCTTAGCTTTTTCCCCAGGCAGAAATACAGGAATGTCGCGGAACTGTTTTTTCCATTCCGCTTGAAACCCAGGATCATTTGGGACCTTGGCATGGGCTTTTCTGAGCGCGGCAATTGCCTCTTTCGGTGTCCCAGGGGGTGCCACTACGAAATAGGACCACGTCTCGAAGCTGGCAAACCATTTATAGGCGTCCCAGGCGGCTCCAGATGGAGCCGCGCCTTTTATATCCTTATAGGCATCTACAAAATGTTTGATGTTCGCCGGATATCTTCCCGGAAGCCTCACTGGTTCTCCCGTTTTAGGATCAAAAGGTGAGTGATAGAAGAGCGGAATGGCTGTCCCGTCTTTCAGAATCGTATTGCGGTAAAATGCATGATAACCAGGATGCCCGACCGTTAGAGCCTGTATTTCTTTTGCCCTTATTGCGGCGTTCATCTTCGGCATACCGCGGTAACCCGTAACATGTCGATAGGGAATCCCGAGGGCATCAAACGACAAGAGTTGAAACATGTCCAGAATACCACCCGGACGAATGCCTCCCGTAACTACCGTTTTTGTTATTTTAGTCAGATCCGTAGGACTGTTAATAGAAGGTGGGGTATCCTTCCGGATAATTGTTACAAAAGAGCTATTACCGGCGCCGATTATGCCAAATTTAGTTGGATCGTAGCGATAACCTGGAGCACCTGTTAACACGCCCGCAAAAAACATCGGTCCCCACAATATCGTCATTCCGTCGGGTCTGGCTTTTTCCGCAATGAAGTTATGGCCTTTCACACCTCCAGGAATGTTCTTGATAACCATTTTGGGGGCGCCGGCTATATGACCTGACATAAACTTCATGAACAACCGCGCAGAGCGTGTGAGGCCGCCGCCGGCACCGGAAGGCACGACAACGCTAATGGTTTTACCTTTGTAGAACTGTGATAATGCTGACTGGTAAGGCATCGCAACGATACCAATGCCCACAATGGCTCCTAAAAACCCTTTTATTTTGAAGCACATAATCTTCCTCCCTATTCAAAGTTTTTTTGCGACTAATTTCTGGAAAATAGCGAATTGAACAAATTAAAGGCCATATGTTTCCATATCTATCGCCACCAATACAAGAAATCATTTTGTTTTAGGATAAATTACAGCATAGACATCTGTTGACCAAAAAACTGGTTTTGCCAGACAACTGGAAAGAGCTCAAAGCAGCGACGCACCTTCTCTGTAAATAAATTTATTGGGGAAAAAAAAAGGGGAGCGGTTAAACCGTTCCCCTTTTTATAACTAATTGTAAATTATTAATTATTCCGGTTTCCAAGCAAATTAAGTAGGAAAATAAAGATCATTACAAAAGAGCCATAGAGCTGCAAAGCGCCCATTATAGCCTTCCTTGTAGTGGTGTCTCGACCATCCCCTTCATAATACATGTGCTTGATTTGCTGCGTCTCATAAGCAGTCAGGCCGGAGAAAATGAGCACTCCGATGGCTGAATAAGTCATCTGTAGTACCGGCGATTGCAGGAATATATTAACTACAATGGCTATCAACAGACCCCAGGTACCCATTACCAAAAAGGCTCCCATGCCGCTTAAACTTTTTTTCGTCACATAGCCGAAACAGCTCAGGCCGGCAAAAGCCGCCGCCGTAATGAAAAAGACACGCACGATGCTAGTGCTGGTGTAAACGAGAAAATACGGCGCCATCAGAGCACCAAACATGCCGGCATAAACCCAGAAGGCACTTTGAGCCGCTATAATGCTCTTCGACATGATTATTCGGGGCGCCATGAAGCCCAAGCCGATAATACCAAGAAAAAATACCCACTTGAGCGGACCCCCAAAAATAGCTTGCATGAGTTGGGGACTGTTCGACACAAGAGCTGAAACAATTCCTGTCAGTGCCACACCCGAAGCCATATAATTGTATACGCGAAGCATGTATTCTCTCAAACCTACATCGACATCCGCGACGCCGGCTTGTGCCTGGGTCATAAACCTCGAATCGTCAGACATATTCATTCACTCCAATTAACCCAAAAAACTATGTCAAAAGCCATTAAACCTTCATGACTTGTTGTACTTAATATATATGGCATTTATGTGGTTTATATCAAGTAAAACGGCCAAAGGCACCTATCCCCTAATTATCACTATGGTTTTTACTCATTCCTGAGTAATGGAGATACCTTTTGGCCCATAGCCCGCCAGGTGCCATAAAACCCAGCTACCAACGTAACGAATATACACAAAAGGATAGTTCCCAGAACAGGTAAAATTTCAAAATACCATGGCATCCCCATCAGTAAACTCGCCACTCCCCAGGCGGCAACCGTCCCGATTACCGCAGCGGTCAGGCCTGTAGCTGCACCCAATATGCAGTATTCCAACAAAAAAGCCTGCAAAACCACTGTTCGAGTAGCCCCAAGAACTTTTAACACGACTGCATCATAAACTCTTCGCTTGCGTCCCGCTGCGATGGCTCCAGCCAAAACCAACAACCCGCTGAGAATGGTAACGATAGAGATACCCCGCACCGCGTCGCCTATTCCGGCCAATATATTGGCTGCAGATTTCAGAGCTTCGCGAACACGGATTATAGAGACATTCTTGAAATTATCGCCTACTGTTCTTTCAATCTTGGCTTCTAATCGTTCTGGTAATTGGATCGCGGCAAGGTAACTGTGAGGAGCTCTTTCCAACGTACCGGGCGCAAAAATGATGGCAAAATCAAATCTCAACGACCGCCAATCAATTTCCCGCAAACTGGTAATTTTAGCCTCGATTTCCTTACCGAGAATATTGAGCGTTAGAGTATCCCCAATATCGACACCAAAGCCCTTAGCTAGGTTTGCATCCAAGGAAATCAGGGGTTTTCCAGTATAGTCTGGGGGCCACCACTTACCCGCGACAACTTTTGTCCCCTCCGAAGGCGTTGCCGTATACGTCAGAGCCCTATCACCTCGAACTGCCCACTTAGCTCCTGTTGCAATTTTAACCTCACCTACCGTTTTACCGGCAATTTTGACGATACGCCCCCTAAGGCTCGGTACTCTTCGGTGTTTGGTAACCCCTTTGAATTGACCCACGACTTTGTCAAAAGAAGCCACCTGATCAGGTTGAATATCAATGAAAAAGAAGGCTGGTGCCATATCTGGCAACTGATCATCAACTTGGCGGGTTAAGTTACTCTCTATCAAGGCGATCGCCACCAATACGGCGAGCCCAAGCCCGAGGGAAAGTACTACGCTGTTTGTCGAGGCTCCGGGTCTGTGAAGATTATTTAATGCGAGGCTTAGTTTTGTAGACCTTTGTTTTTTTAAACGTTTTGCAACCCACTTCAAAAACATCGCACAAAGGCTTAATAACAATAGCGACCCAACCGCACCTATCACAAACCACATGGAAAATCGCCTATCAACTGAAAACAAAATTGTCATTGCCGATAAAGCGATGGCCCCAAAGACGGTGTATAAAATATAAACTTTTTCCGGTTTTACGTTGCTTGGCGCAACCTTGTCTCTAAATAAACTCGCAGCCGGTATAGCGCGAGCCCGGGCGACAGGCCAAATTGCGAATGTAATTGTTATCAGTATTCCGAAAAGGGCCGCCATCAATAATTGTAGCGGGAAAAAATCGATAAGAATTTTTACGGGCAATATGTCATTGAAAACCCACGCCCCAACCGCAGGTAACAGCGCCCCAGCACACGTCCCTATCACAATCCCTATACCCGCCAAAATGAACAACTGCATAAAGTAAGTAAAGAAAATGAGGTTGCCTGAAGCACCCAGACACTTAGAGATAGCGATGGCGCCAACTTTGCCTTCAAGGTAACTCCCAACCGCGTTACTTACGCCAATGCCACCGACGAGGAGTGTCGTCAGCCCCACAAATGTGAGGAAAAGCGTAATGTAATCGATGAAGCGTTTTAACCCGGGTGTAGCCTGCTCAAGGGAGCGGATACGCCAACCGGCCGAAGGGAATTCTAGCTTGAGCCCCTCAATCCAATCACCAATCCGTCCAGTATCACGTAATAACACTCGATAATGAAACCTGATTTGGCTACCCGGCTGGATCAACTGTGTCTCTGGCAAAGAAGCAGATGAAACCATAATTCTCGGTCCGAGGCTCCAGAGGTTGGCAATCCTGTCTGGTTCTTTCAATATAATTCCGGTGATCGCAAATTCCGCCTCACCAACTCTCAGGTGGTCTCCTAATTCCAGGCCGAGCTTTGGGAGAACGCCCGTTTCTACTATAGCCCCCCAAACACCGTCTTGCCTAGAAAGTGCCTTTTTGAGTGATTTGTCGCCGCCAATCTCAATTTTCCCAACCAAAGGATACAGTTCATCAACGCCCTTTAACTCAACTAGTGTGCGTTTTTTTCTCGCGACTGAATGAGCCATTGCTCGCATTTCAACAACTTCCGAAAGAATGCCGCTTTTAGCTAGGTAGATTTTTTGTTTAGAGGTAGCCGGCATATGAGTAAGACGTAGGGCTACATCGCCGCCAAGAAGGCGTCTTGCATCTTTTTCTAGCCCTCCTTTAATTGCCTCACTGAGGCTGCCAACCCCCCCTATTGCTGCAACACCTAAAGCCAGGCAGGCAATAAAAATCCGAAACCCCTTTAAACCGGTTCGCATCTCTCTTCGCGCCAGTTTAAATGCGAGTTTTAAACGGTAACTCATCTCCATTAACCCCTGGGTCCTTCGCCAAGGTGTTCATCGACAATCCGCCCATCTGCCAATGTCACCACCCTGTCACAGCGGGTCGCCAGTGTCTGATCATGACTAATGAGCAACATAGTCGTGCCAACCCGCTCGTGCAGGTCGAAAAGAAGATCAACAATGATTTTACCTGTTTCACCGTCTAAATTTCCGGTTGGTTCATCGGCCAGAAGAATTTTAGGGCTTGAGACAAACGCCCGGGCAACCGCTACCCGTTGCTGCTCTCCTCCCGAAAGTTGACTTGGATAATGCAACAAGCGATCACCGAGACCGACGGAAAACAGCTGCTCCTTTGCACGATCAAAAGCATTGTTACGCGTGTTCGGGTTCTCAGCTAATTCCAGCGGGATCGCGACATTTTCTAACGCTGTCATGGTCGGAAAAAGGTGAAAATCCTGAAACACGATCCCGATATTATCACGTCGAAACAACGCTAACTCGTCTTCGGTTAGATGAGCCAGGTCTATACCAGCCGTTTTTACTGTTCCAAATGAAGCACGTTCAAGCCCGGCTATTACCATCATCATTGTAGATTTGCCACCGCCGGAAGGTCCCACGATGCCAACTGCCTCTCCGGATGTTACAGATAAGTCAACACCACGTAAGATATTGACGTCACCGGCTTCACTTGTCAGCGTAAGGTGAACGCCCTTGAGCTTCATTGCGGAGAAATTGTCAGAAAGCTTTGTTATCATGGGATACAACCTAGAGTGATGATTTACTAATAGATCCAGAACAAAAAGAAAATATGAAAATGGTATTAAACAAATACTACCGTAAAAAGACATCCAAACCTGTCTGGCTCTCAGTGGCGATACTTGTACAGATTTTTGTGTTTACCGGAGATACGGTTTATTCGGCGAACCGGATCAAAGTTGTGGTACTTGGGGATAGTCTTACTGCAGGATATGGATTAAAAAAACAAGATGCCTTTCCCTTCAAATTAGCGGCCGCCCTTATATCAAGCGGCCGCTCAGTCCAGGTTATAAACGCGGGTGTTTCAGGTGACACCTCTGCCGGCGGCCGATCCCGTCTTTCATGGGCGCTAACGGACAACCCTCAATTGGTTATTATAGAGTTGGGGGCAAATGATGGCCTACGCGGTCTGGATCCATCGGAAACAAAAGCAAATTTAAATGCCGTTTTAAATGATTTGAAAAAACGAAAGATTAAGGTCCTTTTAACCGGAATGTTGGCGCCCCCTAACCTCGGCAAAGAATATAGCCGGGAGTTTGGTCAAATTTTTCCCGAACTTGCAAAAACCCATGCCGTCGCTTTCTATAAGTTTTTTCTGGAAGGTGTCGCCAACTACCCCCATCTTAATCAGATGGACGGCATTCACCCCAACCCAGAGGGCGTAAATGAGATCGTCCGCCGTATTCTGCCAATTGTTAAATCCCTGATCGATACTGTTGATCATAGAGAAAGTAACCAAAATTAATGTTCAAATCAGCTCACGCAAAAAACTCAAATTGGGAAACCGCCGTTCAATCCTGTGTAAAGCAGATCTCCCGTGGCAAGCTCGACAATTTAGGGTTTCTGTATATTACAGAACCTCTTTCTAGTCATCTTGAACAGGTCCTCGATGCCTTTCGCCAATTAACTGGTATTGAGCATTGGGTGGGTAGTGTTGGAATGGGAATTTGCACAAACAACCAATCAAATGGAAGCGAATACTTCGACGAACCCGCCATTGCTATAATGACGGCGCAACTACCAAGAGAAAGTTTTGCGTTATTTTCAGACACCGTAACAAATGACAGAAACGGAAAGACAACCGAAATTGCAGCAAATAATTTTCCCGAGGGATTGCCGTTCATCCTAGCTCACGCCGATTCTGCTAACTCTCAAATTCTCAAACTGATTGAAGGCTTGACCGATACCAGAGAAGCATTTGTAGTCGGTGGTCTTACGGCTAGTCAGAAGAACGCCCATCATGTATCCGGCTCAGTTACAGGTGGCGGCATTTCTGGTGTTGTGTTTTCACCACAAATTGAGATTGTAACTTCTCTCAGCCAGGGCTGTCTGCCTATCGGCAAAACGCACCGTATTGACAAAAGCAACGAAAATTTGATCAAAGAATTAGATGGGCGTCGAGCCCTCGATGTACTGCTTGAGGAGGCGGGCATCACGTCGTCGGGGGACGCCCAAAATATGGCTGGCCACATTCACGCCGCTCTTCCAGTAACAGGATCGGATACAGGTGACTATTTGGTTCGTAATCTTATGGGCGTTGATGAGGGCCAGGGGATTGTCGCAATCGGGGCACCGGTAAATGACGGAGATGTAGTGATGTTTGTGCGCCGCGACTCGGACGCCGCGCGCCTTGATTTGCAGAATTCTATCTCGAGCCTGAAAAGGCGGGCAGGTAACAATATTAAAGGCGGAATTTATATCTCTTGTATTGCTCGGGGACCTAACATGTTTGGAAACCAAAACGCTGAAATAAACCTGATTCGAGACATCATCGGCGACATCCCAATCGTTGGCATGTTCGCCAATGGAGAAATCTCGAATAGCCGCCTCTACACTTATACGAGCGTCCTGAACTTATTTATATAATTAACTACACTAGAATAGTTGACGGTCTTTATTATGTTGCGATTATTTGTGGCGCTTTCACTTCCAGACCCGGTAAAAACTCAGATTGCACCAATGAAATCTGGCCTGCCAGGAGCTCGCTGGATTAATCGAGAAAACCTTCACCTCACCATTCGATTTATTGGCGAGGTAGAAGACACCGATGCCGAAGACATTCACTATTCTTTATCCACATTGAGATTTGAAACCTTCCCAATTCGCCTTAAAGGCATCGACACTTTCCGCTCGCGAAATATGGTGCGGTCTGTCTGGGCGGGTGTGGAACCTTCCACGCAACTCAAAGCCTTACAAAAAAAAATAGACACAAACCTGGTAAGCATCGGTGTGGCCCCGGAAAAACGTAAGTTCACTCCTCACGTGACGCTCGCCCGATTTAAAAGAGCTCCCCTGGCAAAAGTTTTCCCATACCTGGAGGCAAATGCTGGATTTCAAACACAGCCATTTGATGTGTTCCAAGTGCTCTTATTTCGAAGTTATTTGGGTTCCCGGGGAGCTGATTATGAAGTGCTAGCCGCTTATCCAGAGAACATTTGAACAAACCTTAATGCCTTTCACATTTTATAAAGGGGGGTTCATTTCTAACGATAGCCATTTAAAAATAGCCTAAAAACCAAACCGTGAAAGTGTTGCCTCTACCCTCGCTGCATAGGAGCCTCCGAACAATTTTAAATGTACCAGAAGTGGGTATAGGTTGTAGATGTCCCGTCGTTCTTCAAAAAAACCCGGCAAGAGCGGTCGATGTTCTGCATAGCGATTAAAAAACGGCGAACCAAAAGTGTCAAACAATGTTGAAAAGGCAAGTTCAATCTCTGGGTCCGCAAAGTAGATAGCGGGATCCACAAACCCAGCAATTCGTCCGTCTTTGCACAAAATATTACCTCCCCACATGTCCCCGTGGATGAGGGAAGCCTGGACAGGGGTCAACAGCCAGCGATCCAGTTGGGCACAAAGGGCTTCAATGCGGGATAAAGAAGATGGTTTTAAGGAACCTGATTTTACCGCCTCTTCAGCCATGTAAATAAGCCGCTTATCCCTGAAAAATTCCACCCAATCTTTGGTCCAGGAATTGGGCTGTCGTAGAGAACCTATTACCGTATCTTTTTCGAATCCAAAACGGTCAACAACAACATTATGGAGAGACGCCAGCAAATCAGCTGCATGTTCCTGTGCAGCAGGAGTAAGTGGACTACCGGCGTTTATATACGCCATAATTAATAGATCATCGGTAGCGCATAAAACCTCTGGAACTGGAAGATCAGAATGGAATGCAAGATACTGGAGCATATACCCCTCCAGGTCTAGTCCAGCCCCAGCAGATCCGGTCTTTAACACGAGTTTTTCGCCGTCTTTAAAATCCATCCTACAAACATCCGCAATACAACCACCCGTGAGTGGCGTCAATTGGATTGGACTTCGACCAATCAGCCTTTTCACCCGTTCTTCTTCAGGAATTTTCATGCCTTACAGGTCATAGGAACGTATGTGAGACAGAAGACCGTTGGAAGCAGCCTCTATCAGATCAAGTACCAACTCAAAACCTCTCCCGTCACCATGATAGGGATCAGGCACTTCCCGGCGTTTGAGTGAAGGGGCATAATCCAAAAACAACGAGATCCTCGACGCAAGATCGGGCGGACACAGTTCGCTTAAAATTCTCAGGTTGGCGGCATCCATGGCAAGCACATAATCGAATTTCTTGAAGTCGTCGGAAGTAACCTGTCGTGCACGTTGAGCACTGAGGTCAACCCCTCTTTTTTTTGCTGCGTCCTGTGACCGCCCATCAGGCCCCTGATCGACGTGCCATGCTCCCGTACCCGCGGAATCAACAGAAATTTTATCGCCAACGCCAGCATCAACCACCAATTTCCTGAACACGCCTTCTGCTGTTGGCGAACGGCAAATATTTCCGGTGCATACAAAAAGAACCTTGACCAAATCAGTCTCCCATTTACTTTTCATATCATGACTGGCCAATCAGAACAAAGCATCGTCGTCTTGACAGGTGCGGGTATTTCAAAGGAATCCGGTCTTGATACTTTTCGCGATGCAGATGGTATTTGGTCCAAGGTAAGCATTGAAGATGTCGCGACGCCGGAAGCCTTCCAGCGAAATCCGCAGCGGGTACAGGAATTCTACAACTCCCGTCGAATACAGCTTGTTAATAGTAACGTGACACCTAACGCGGCTCATATAGCATTGGCAAAACTCGAGCGTGAATGGCACGGAATAGTAACGATTGTTACCCAAAACATCGATAACCTACATGAACTTGGCGGATCGGAAAATCTGATACACATGCACGGAGAATTGTTAAAAGCACGTTGTACCAACTGCGAAACAATACTTTCGTGGCAAAAAAACCTGAGCATTGAAACGACCTGCCCCAGCTGCAGCGAATTGAACAAGCTGCGCCCACATGTAGTCTGGTTCGGTGAGATGCCACTTGAAATGGATAAAATTCACCGAAGGCTCGATGAATGTAGCCTTTTTATCTCCATTGGGACGTCGGGTAATGTTTATCCTGCCGCTGGATTTGTTCAGCAAGCAATTTCAGCGGGTGCGAGAACCGTTGAACTCAACTTGGAACCCTCTGAGGGTGCAACTTTTTTTTCTGAAACCCGCTATGGCGCGGCGACAGACATCGTCCCGGCGTTCATTGATGAAGTCCTAGAAAACCGCCTGTAACACTTTCGGGAAAAAACCTTGAAAAAAGGGACAAACACCCAGCCCTACTTGGTCCATTCGAACCTTGCGACATCTTCAGCAAAGGTAAAAATGTAAGATCAATGTTAAGGCGGAGGATCTCAATGACACCGTCTGGGTTTATCACTTAGAGTTTCTTGTTTTGAAAATACCCGCAGCCGGCGCTGAGACCAATAGCCCGCAAGTTACTGGTCTTTACCTGGGGCTTGGAAGGTTTTCCAGAGGCTTGCGCGGCCAGCCTTTATTTAGCGACCGCTCTTAAAAGCCAGAGACTGACAAATATATACTTTTAACGTCTCTATTTTAAACCTGGCAAAACCTCGAAACGAGCCTCGGTTTTTTTGCGCGCTTCATCAACCGTTATGTCAGGGGCTAATTCGACCAAGGTCGTAACACCTTTTTTCCGATCAATATTGTAAACCCCTAGGTCGGTAATTAGCATATCTACTACCTGTGTGCCCGTTAGAGGCAAGTTACATTGTTTCAAAAATTTAGGACTTCCATCCTTGGCGTTCTGGTCCATGATAACCACAACACGTTTTACACCTGCCACCAAATCCATAGCTCCGCCCATTCCCTTGACGAGCTTGCCGGGGATCATCCAGTTTGCCAGATCTCCGTTTTCCGCTACCTGCATAGCACCTAAAATAGCGATATCTATATGGCCTCCTCTGATCATTCCGAAGCTGGTAGCGCTGTCAAAGTAAGAACTTTGCGGCAATTCGGTGATCGTTTGCTTACCGGCATTTATAAGGTCTGGGTCCTCTTCACCTTCTATCGGAAACGGCCCCAATCCGAGCATGCCGTTTTCGCTTTGGAGGGAGACGTCAATTCCATGCGGAATATAATTAGACACTAACGTTGGAATACCTATACCTAAATTAACATAAAATCCGTCTTCCAGTTCCTTTGCGGCTCGCGCCGCCATGTCATTGCGTGACCAGGCCATTCTCTTCTCCTCTAGACTGATGTCGGTTCACGGGTGGTAAGCTGTTCAATGCGTTTCTCAAAGTTTTCCCCCTCTATAATACGTTGAACAAATATACCAGGCGTGTGGATTGAATCGGGATCCAGTTTTCCCGGCTCAACCAGTTCCTCCACTTCCGCTATTGTAACCCTACCAGCTGTAGCCATTATGGAATTAAAGTTGCGGGCGGTTTTACGAAAAACCAGATTACCTTCGGTATCGCCCCGATCCGCCTTAACGATCGAAAGATCCGCCACGAGATGGGTTTCCATAACGTAACTCTCATCATCAAAAATTCGAGTTTCCTTACCTTCTGCGATGTCTGTACCGTATCCGGTTTTGGTATAGAACGCAGGGATCCCTGCTCCTCCAGCACGAATGCGTTCCGCTAACGTCCCTTGTGGGTTAAACTCCAATTCGAGGTCCCCATCCAGATACTGTTTTTCGAAGGTTTTGTTTTCACCCACGTAAGAAGATATCATCTTCTTGATCTGGTGGGTTTCAAGAAGTAAACCCAAGCCGGCCCCGTCGATCCCCGCGTTATTAGAAATCACTGTTAAATCTTGGATGCCGGAACCCCTAAGCGCCAAAATCAGGTGTTCCGGGATCCCACAAAGGCCAAAGCCGCCCGCCATG
>Ga0315338_1003783_pt1 | contig 12754 bp, 9 predicted proteins | sample ASW8metaG_FD_204518 | JGI IMG/M metagenome (GOLD analysis project Ga0315338, IMG submission 204518) | Ammonia-oxidizing marine archaeal communities from Monterey Bay, California, United States - ASW #8 | ecosystem: Environmental > Aquatic > Marine > Coastal | place: USA: California | collected... | reverse complement strand
GTGTGTTCACCGTCGACCGGGAACTGAGCTTCTTGTCCAACGGCACCAACTTCAAAGAAAAGGATTACGGCGACCGTAGCTGTTGCGACCAGCAGTCCGGTAAGGTGTTTCGCTCCGAACCAAAACTTACGGAATTGGCTTTTCGTCATTGCTGTCTCCTATCGCACGCACTACTACGATTTCTGACTCTTCCGAAGAATCTGTAGACCCCAATCGGCCCCAACGAACCGCGTCATGCCGTTCTTGCGCCCGAACTGGACATTCTTTTCGGCACTCGGGCTCTTGGGATCAAAGTGATGGTCACTTTGTAACGTGGCTGCGTTGTTTCGTCAAGACCCAAAATCATCACAGCCGTTATTGGTGGTCCTGACCAGCCTGAGGACTCGTCGCGGTGTTACCCATGTGTTACCCAAAAAGAAAAGGCCAACCGACAAAGACGATTGAGCCCTATATTTAATGGTCGGGATGACTGGATTTGAACCAGCGACCCCCTGACCCCCAGTTTGAGAGACTCCCGTCCGGATACGTCCACCACGGTGTATTGCTTAGAGATTCGACGATTCACATTCCAGCGTGGTCCGTTATATCCACCGGCGTCCACTCGGTAAGCTGTCAGTTAAGCTGTCAATTCTTAGCGGGCGGTTCAACGGAAGTTAGTCAAGAGGATGCGCGATGCCTTCAATCGCCGGCGCCCAGGTGGCTGTAAATCACTGCGTCTTGATACAGTCCATTCATCTTGTCTTTCGCAGCTTTTCTCCATATAACTCTCTTTCTATCGCTTTCCAAACACGGACGAACGGCGCACATCCATGATTACCGGCGAACTCAAATCAAAAATCGACAGTATCTGGAACACGATGTGGGCTGGTGGCATTGCCAACCCTCTGTCCGTCATTGAACAGCTGACGTACCTTCTGTTCATCAAACAGCTCGACGAAATACACACGCTGAAGGAACGCAAAGCCGCACGCACCAAGACCGCCCTTGAAGCGCCCGTCTTTTCTGCCGATCAGGATGCCCTCCGCTGGTCACGTTTCAAAAACACCGCCCCAGAGCAGATGTTCGAGACAATCCGGGATCGCGTATTCCCCTTTATGAAAGCCCTGGGGGAGGGCACGACCGGCTCGAACTATACCGCCCACATGAAGGATGCCCTCTTCATGATGCCCACGGCTCAGTTGCTTGCGAGTGTCGTCGACCAACTCGATGACATCGACATGACAGATAGTGACACCAAGGGGGATTTGTACGAGTACATGCTTGGCAAAATCGCCACGTCTGGACAAAACGGACAGTTCCGTACCCCGCGTCACATCATCCAGCTCATGGTGGATCTGATTGCACCAACGCCGAAAGACGTCATCTGCGATCCCGCCTGTGGCACGGCCGGGTTTCTCATTGCAGCATCCGAGCACCTTGTTAAGCACCACAGTGACACGGTCTTCAAAACTCCAGCAAGTCGAGAACGCTTCCGCACAGAGACCTTTCACGGGTTTGACTTCGATAGCACCATGCTGCGGATCGGGAGCATGAATATGCTGCTCCACGGCATCGAGAACCCCGACATCCGGTACAAGGATTCGCTGGCTCAGTCCGACACCGACGATGCGGAACGCTATTCGGTGGTGCTCGCGAATCCTCCGTTTGCTGGGAGCCTCGATTACGAGTCCGTCTCGAAAGATTTGCTTCAAATAACCAAAACCAAGAAAACCGAACTGCTCTTTCTGGCGCTCTTTCTGCGCCTCCTGCAGATCGGCGGACGCGCGGCCGTCATCGTGCCCGACGGTGTGCTGTTTGGATCGAGCAAGGCGCACAAGACCCTTCGTAAGATCCTGGTCGAGGACCAGAAGCTTGACGCCATCATCAACATGCCGTCGGGTGTGTTCAAGCCCTACGCCGGGGTCTCCACTGCCATCCTGTTGTTCACCAAGACCAACTCCGGTGGCACGGACCATGTCTGGTTTTACGACATGCAGGCCGATGGTTTTTCCCTCGATGACAAACGCACCCCGGAGCCTGACAAGAGTGACCTTGACGACATCCGGGCGCGCTGGCAGCAACGTGACGGGGAGTCCTCACGCGCACGAACCGACCAGAGCTTTCTCGTACCCAAAGCCGATATTGTCGAGAACGACTACGACCTCTCGATCAATCGCTACAAAGAGATCGTGTACGAAGAGGTCGAGTACGAAGACCCGAAGGTCATCCTCACGAAACTCCGCACACTGGAAGACGAGATTCGTACGAACTTGGACGAGCTGGAAAAAATACTGTGACGGCATCGACGACAACCCTCGACGTTCGTCAAGTAGCGAGTGTGTTTAATGGGAAGACACCGGCCAAGTCAGAGCAGCGTGATCGTGGCTACCCGGTGTTGAAGATCAAGGACGTTAACGCGCAAGGAAGGTTCCAAGGGTCTTTTTCAGGACGTGTAGACGCCCAGTTTGCAAAGAAGTATCCAAAACAGCAGCTCGTTGGTGGAGAGACCTTGATCCTCAACGCAGCACACAGTGCGACCCATGTCGCCTCGAAGACCTTCTATGCCGAGCAAGATGTGTCCAGCTCATTGGCCACAGGTGAATGGTTGATTGTTCGTTGGAATATGGAGGCAGTCGATTCACGCTACGGGAACTACTGGATTAATTCGCCAGAGACACGGTTCCGCCTCCGGCGTCTCGTTAAAGGGATACACCTGTATCCGAGAGATGTGGCCCGCCTGAAAGTCCCCCTCCCCCCGCTGGCCGAGCAGCAGCGCATTGCCGCGATCCTCGACACCGCCGACGCCGTCCGGAGGAAACGCCAACAGGCCCTCGCCCTGACCGACGAGCTCCTGCAATCCACCTTCCTCGACATGTTCGGCGACCCGGTGACGAATCCGAAGGGGTGGGAATCCGTGGGTGAAAAAGACACCACAGTCGGTCACATCAAAGAACTCACGAATGTGGCTGATGTAATTGACTGTAAACATCGGACACCAATCTATGCAAAAAAGGGGCTTCCGGTGGTTCGTCCGAGGGATGTCAAAGAAGATGGAATCAATTTTGTTGACTGCGTGAGAACAACAGCCGAAGAATTTGCGGACCTCACCGAAAAACACCAACCCCGCAGGGGAGACATCGTTTACAGTCGAAATGCTACGTTTGGTGTTGCAAGTCTGATTACAACGGAAAGCAAGTTTGCAATCGGACAAGATGTTTGCCTAATCGTCTCACGTGGTTTGAACTCAGTATTTCTTTGGTTTCTATTGAATTCACACTTTGTCAGACGACAGCTTGGGCTTGTGAGCTCAGGTAGCACGTTCAAACGGATAAACCTAAGGGCTATACGAAGACTAAAGATTCTTGTTCCTCCCCTCGCCCTCCAGCAGCACTTCGCACAGATCGTTGATGCCACTGAACGGAAAAAAGCCAGCCAACGCGCCGACCTTGCTGAACTTGATACGCTCTTCAACGCGCTCGTGCAACGCGCCTTTCGAGGAGATCTCTGACCGCGATGGATACCTCCGCTAACTTCGCATTCCTGACACAGGAATTTCCGAATGTCGCGGAAAGTGCGACCTCGACCGAGCGCCTCGTGTATGTCGACCCGCGTGCCTGTTGTTTCCGGGCGCGCCACACGCTGGAAATCCTGGTCAAGCGGATTTACAAGATCGACGAGGCCCTCAGTCCACCAACAGTCCAGAGTCTCGATAACTACATCCAAGGCTCCGCCTTCCGCGAGCTGGTGCCCGACGTCGTCTGGCAAAAAGCGGAGTACATCCGGAAAGCCGGCAACAATGCAGTCCACGGAAAAAAACATCCTTCGCCGGAGAGCGCACTCACCGTGCTTCGTGACTTGTCTCACCTGCTCTACTGGACCGGTCGCACCTATCTTCGGAAAGGCGCTGAAACGTTACAGGGCTACACCTACGACGAAGCACTGATTCCGAAGGACGAACCGACGCGCACGCCCGAAAGTCTCAAAGACCTGAACGAACTCAAGACGAAGCTCGACACCGCAGAAGACACCCGGCAGGAACTGGAACAGGAGCTGGCCGCCCTGCGTGAACGGCTCGCCGCCATCAAGGCAGAGAACGAGACCGTCCCTGACACCCACGACTGGAACGAGGCGAAGACCCGCGCGTTAATCATCGATGTTGCCCTCGCACGAGCCGGATGGGCTCTCGATCAGCCTGAAAACCGCGAATACGAAGTCACCGGCATGCCAAATGCCAAGGGGGTCGGGTACGCCGACTACGTGCTGTGGGGAGAGGACGGCAAGCCACTGGCGGTCGTCGAAGCCAAGAGAACCACCGTCGATCCCGCCAAAGGACAACAGCAAGCCAAACTCTATGCGGACTGCCTCGAAACCATGCACGGCCAGCGCCCGGTCATCTTCTACACGAACGGCTACGACACCTATCTCTGGGACGACAAGTGCTACCCGTCACGCCACGTCGAGGGGTTTTACACACGGGACGAACTGGCGGCGCTGATCCATCGCCGCGGCCAGCAAGAACCACTCGATGTCACGCAGGTGAAGAATGACATCGTCGAACGCTACTACCAGAAACGCGCGATCACCAGTATCGGAGAACGGTTCACACAGAAACATCGAAAAGCACTGCTCGTGATGGCCACCGGTTCCGGCAAAACACGAACAGCCGTCGCACTCGTCGACCAGCTGCAGCGGGCTGGGTGGATTAAACGGGCGCTCTTTTTGGCAGATCGAGTCGCACTCGTCAAACAAGCCGTCGGGGCCTTCAAGGCGCATCTACCGGAGTCGAGTCCGGTCAATTTAGTGACCGAACCGGACAAGACGGGGCGGGTCTACGTCTCGACCTATCCCACGATGCTGGGCCTCATCAATGCAGGACGGTATAGCGTGGGACACTTCGATCTCGTGATCATCGACGAAGCGCATCGGTCCGTCTATCAGCGGTACGGCGAGATCTTCCGCTACTTCGACTCACTGCTGGTCGGCCTGACGGCAACCCCACGCGATCACGTCGACCGGAACACCTATCAACTCTTTGACCTTGAGCCAGGAGTCCCGACGGACGCCTATGAATTGGAAACGGCGGTCGCTGATGGGTTTCTCGTGCCACCACGTGCCGAACAGGTTGAGCTGAGATTCCCGCGCGAGGGCATCGACTACGACTCACTGTCTGACGAAGAAAAAGAAGAGTGGGATCGCCTCGATTGGGGCGAGAACGGTGAACAGATCCCGTCGCAAGTCAACGCCTCCGCTATTAACAAATGGCTGTTTAACACCGATACGGTCGACAAAGCCTTGCAGCATGTCATGGAACACGGACATAAAGTAGAGGCTGGTGATCGATTGGCCAAGACGATCGTCTTCGCCCGAAACCACGACCATGCCGTCTTTATTGAACAACGGTTCAACCACCACTACCCGAAACATGCCGGTCATTTTGCGCGCATCATCGATCACTACGAGACCTATGCCCAGAGCATCCTCGACGACTTCTCGCAGAAAGATAAAGCCCCGCATCTGGCAATCTCCGTCGACATGCTCGATACCGGCGTTGATATCCCCGAAGTCGCAAACCTGGTGTTCTTCAAACCGGTGTACTCGAAGATCAAGTTCTGGCAAATGATCGGGCGCGGCACCCGCCTCTGCCCAGACCTCTTCGGTCCCGACGATGACAAAGAAGACTTTCGTATCTTCGATTTCTGCTTCAACTTTGATTTTTTCCGTGAACATCCAGAGGGCCTCGAAGGGCGCGGCGTGGTCCCCCTCGGCACTCGGCTCTTTCAATCGCGCGTGCAATTACTAAGACACGTCCAAACCGCGGCTGAGCTCGACCCAGAGGCTACGCTGGCCGGGGCGCTCACAACCACGCTCCACGACGAAGTGAAGGCGATGAACCGCGAGAACTTCATTGTGCGGATGCAACTCGAAGCCGTTGAGCGGTTCCAGCAGCAGCCGTCATGGAAAGGGATCACGGAAGCCGACGTAAACGTGCTTCACGAGCGCGTTGCAGGGTTGCCGAGTGAGATCGACACCGACGAGATTGAGTCCAAACTGTTTGATTTCACCGTTCTCACAATGCAGGTCGCACTGGCAGACGGAGACCCAGCCGTTGTCGAAAAAGGTCGACTCCGGGTCGTTGAACTCGCCGGACTGCTCGAGGAAAAAAGTACGGTCCCGGCGGTCAGGGCCCAACTGGACTATCTCGCCTCCATTCAGGAGAGCACCTTCTGGGACGGGATCGATCTCAACAGCCTCGAAGAGGTACGCCTGCGCCTGCGGGGGTTAATGCCATTTCTCGACAAGAAGAAGCGCAAGATCGTCTATACCGATTTCACGGACGACTTGGAGCGCACACGTGCCGAATCGCCCGAGAACATCCCGAATATGACAGGGGTCAAATACCAGAAGGAAGTCAAAAAATATTTGGAAAACCACACCGACCACCTTGTCATCCAGCGGTTGCGGACAAACACGCCACTCACGCCAGCAAACATTGAGGAACTTGAGCAGATTTTGCTCGAAATCGGCCAGAACGACAAAACGTTGCTCAAGGGCCTACTCAACCATAGCGAAGCCCCATCTCTCGCCTATTTCATCAGGACGATGGTGGGACTGGATCACAAGGTGGCACAGGTGGCATTCTCAGAGTTTCTGTCAAACCGAAGTCTGAATACTCAACAGATCCGGTTCGTCGAGATGATCATTGAACAACTCATGTCTCGTGGTGTTATGCGTGCCGAAGCGCTCTATGAGCAACCATTCAGCGATTTGCACAGCGGTGGTCCTGAAGCGTTATTCGCAGACAAACAAAATGTTATTGAGGGCATATTCCAGAAGCTAGAAAGTATGGAATCCGAACTGCTCGCTGCTGTCGGCTGAAGAACTCGACCTTCGCGACCAACTAAAAAATAGAAGTCACGCTCACGGCAACCAATCACCGGTTCTTTATGGAAATTGTCGTTTCCCGCACGCCCGAAAACTGGCAGAATGGCTCAAAAGATTATCCGGGAGATTTACATGACGATGCTGCGAGGCGCGATTCTTGCAGGGGGCGTGAGATTGAATGTTTGCTCGACGAAAGGTGGTAGGGCACGAAAGTAATTGACACGATCTCAGGAGGAGGTGCTAGCTGGAGGTCTATAAGAACCACATAGTTAAGCGCGTAATAGGCGAATACGGCGTGGGGACGTACGAATATTTTATTAACTGTCCACATTGCGCGGAAGAAAATCAGGTCGGCTATCAGACTGTAACAATCGACTGCAAACACTGTGGTCGTGAGATCGAGAAAGATCGAATAGACGAATACGCCGACTGCGCCTCATGGGCCGAATCTACTTGTTTCAATTGTGGGGAGTGGTTCCAACCAACCGACGAGGGTCTGAGGTTGTTTGAAATATACGACCTCTCGCATCACTTACATTACGGAGTAGGTCACCGTAAATTCAAGAAGATGCTACGGGAAGTCCGAAGACGAGTAAGGGCCGCTTTTTCAAGAGGCGGGCATGACTACAGACTCAAGAAACCAGTGTGTGAGAAGTGTCTCTCAACGGGGTATCTTGCTGAAGTGGTCAGTTCTGGTGAGAGCATGATCCGTAACGGCGGATTAGATTTCGAGGGGACTGACAAAGAGAGGGCGTATTGGGAGGATATGAAGTGGTCGTAGGGTTGGGAGTGGAGTGCTCTTAGGTTAACGTCATCAACGCGGCACGCCGCAATCAATAGGCCCAGAGGCGGATTACCCGAGCACATCTCTCGACCGTGCCCCAAAGCTCGCACGACGCGCCTCATCCGCGGCCACTTCTTTCTCGATCGTCGCCAGGGTTTTATAGGCCGCTTCAGACCGCTCCAGTTGATCGTCAGACATGCGATTCAATTGCTCCGGCGTGAAATGCACATGCTGATGGACGTGCTGATGGGTCTCTGGGGCCGCGAGGCCGAGATGCTTCATCAGGAGTTCCAGTGCCTTGAGTTTGTCTCCCCACCGAGCCGGCACGCCGGACTGTTCGGTGAGTGTTTGCAAATCCGTATGCGCAATCGCCCGCAAGTCGTGCAGCACATCTTCGATGCGAACGTCCACAGACTTGAGCTGTCGGTCTTGCTGCGCAGCAATGGCCCGCTTCACCACAACATTTGTTAACAGACGGGAACCTTGTTGCTGCGCGGTCTTCCGACTGTAACCCGCCCGAATCGCCGCTTGGGTGGCATTGAGATCAATGAGGTATTCCGTGACAAACCGTTGCTGCTTAGCATTCATGTCATCCCTCCCGCATCGTAACGCTCTCACGCTCACGGACGTTTGAATGTGACGCTGTGGTCACGATCTCCCTCCCCTGTAGCGCGCGCCCCTCCCGTCTCAACCGTCAAAGTGTCAATCGCCCCCGCCCCGCTTCATTGGGTGCTTGACGGTTTGACGCTTGTGGGGCCCACCTCGTAGCGAACCCACGCATCGCCAAAACGGTCGCGGTTGTACCCACGGCATTGACCATTCGATTTCGACACGATGCGAAATCCAGTCAGAAGCTTGGCCAGCGCATGAGGGGTCATCGGACTGTCGCCGCGCCCCCATGTTGGCCAGGGACGCTCTTCGAGGGCGTGGAGCTTGGAGAGCAGGTTCTGTGTACTGATGAACGGGACGGTTTCATCCCAGACCTCATGGATGTCACGAAGCAGCAACACCCCGAGGTCAGCGTCTGGACGGTTCGTCTCGCCCGAGAGCACGGTGGCATACTGTCTCGCCTTCCTTGCCCACTCTTCACCCGCCATGTCCGCAATCGCGAGAAGCGCCTCCCATGAATCCTCAGCCCTATCATTCAAGCCAGGAGCGGGTGCTGGGCGGGCGAGCGTAAGCTCGTCGATGAGCTGCGGCACCAAGGCTTCGATCCGTTCACGAATCGGGGTCAGTCTTTCAATGGCCTCACGCTCGCGGAACTTCTGAACGGGTTCATTCAGCTTCCGTTTCATCTCGATGGCGATCGAGCGCGACATCAGGGTGTCTGGGAGGTGATCGTGGCCGATCCCACAGAGCACCTTCGGACAAAACACATGGAAGTCTTTTTCCTCAACCTTGCTCCCACGCGTCTCACACATCGTGTAGACGCCAGACCGGGAATAGCCCGCGTTCAAGAGACCTGTCAGCTTGTGCGCGTCTTCCTTGTTTCCCTTAAATGCCCGATCAGTTTCATCGAGGAGAAGTGTGGGTTGAACCCGTTCAACCTTCCGCACCAGTGCCGCCGCAGTCGTCGCACTGCACAACCACGATTTCGCAACCAGAAGGTTGCAAACTTCGAGCACTCGCGTCTTTCCGGAACGCGGCGTCGGGCTCGTAACGGTCAAGTAGGGGGTGTGATACGCAGCCTCGATGGCATGGGTGTGAACGACGTACAACGCGAGCGTGACGAGTTGCGCCTCGTCTAAAACAAGGTACCGTTGAAACGTGACTTTGATCTCGTCAAGTAGGCCGCTCAGCTTCACGCCCTTGTCGAGAGAGGAGTCGTCCTGCTCAGTTGGCAACGGGTCGGAGTCCCACCGAATCTCACTTGCTGGGAGGTCGATACAGGCGGGCTCATCACTTCTGTTTCGTTTGCTCATTGGACATTGCACCTGCCGACATTACGCCAGCACGTCTGGTTCCATACGTGCCACGACTCTTCGGGCGATCCAATCTTTCAGTTCGTCAACCGGTACTCGCACAGAGCCTCCGATACGAATGGATGGAAGGTCTCCTGACGCAATGAGGGCGTATATCTTGCTTCGGCCGACCCCAATGGCTTCAGCGGCTTCGGTGGGTCGAAGTAGCAGCCGACTATCAGTTGGTATCGTCATGAGTTCCTTCCATCGAGTTTGCTTGGTACTAATCTGTGTTATTGTTCAACGTATATTATAATTTGTACGTTGGAATATAGGAAGCAATTATACGGTCTAATAGTCATGTTTTCCCTCTAACGACGAACGTTGTTTTGTGGAGTCAATCCGTTGAGCAAGAAGAACACAGTGGAGACCAATCGTCGGCAAGAGACATTGCTGAACTGGTTGTTTGAATTCCAAGAACTCGACGTACAGAGCTTTCAGGTCCGGGACTGGAAGAACGCTCAGAACACGCTAAAGGAACTCGTTGTCGTCGAGTGCGTCTGTGCTGGAAAGCTGTACCCAGACTACTGGGTCACTGAGACTATTCGTGGCCAATATGGATTTATCGAGGAGCGCCATGACGAATCCAAGTTCCGTCGGAAGCTTCGGTTACCTACAAAGTCAGAGGTCCGCAAGGTTCATCAGTGGCTGCGGAACGTTCTGGAAACTACCCGTCCCTCAAGCGTGAAAAAGGAAGATCTGAGAGCTCCTCACATTGGCTATCCTTCGATTCCCTCAAGGCCCAGACGCTACTTCAAGGGTGACGATTTTACCGTCGTGCAGGCTGTGCCCCCGGAGGATCTCTACCAGGAGTCGATATGCGAGTTATTGAAGCAGTTCGGGTCGAGGATTACTCGCTGCGAAGCGGAGACCTGCTCCAAGCTGTTCATTCGTATACGTCGGCAGCGCTATTGTTCGGAGTCCTGTTCACAGCAAGTGCGATCAAAGGTGTGGTATGCGCGGCACAAGGAGGACAAGATGAGGAAGAGCCGGGAGGCGTACCAGGAGCAGGTAGAACAGAAGTACCCCGGTAGCAAAGTGCGCGTTGGGCGGCATAGTTCGAAGAAACGAGACTCAAGATCCTGAAAGATTGATTAGGAGTAGGTCGATGTCGAATCACAGACGCGGACGCGGTGAAGGTAGCATCTACAAAAGGTCGGACGGCCGCTGGGCTGGCGCGGTGACTATCGGCTATCGAAACGACACGCAACACCGGAAAACGATCTACGGCCGAACGCGCAAGCAAGTACAGGAGCGCATAAACACAGCACTACAGCACCAGGCCCAAGGCATCCCACTGCCCGGTGAGCGTCAAACCATCCGTGACTACCTAATGCTTTGGCTCAGCGATGTGGTGAAGTCGCGGGTTCGACCACGAACCTATGAGAGCTACGACAGCACGATTCGGTTACATATCCAGCCATACCTCGGCCGCGTGTCACTTGCGAAACTGACGCCACAACGCGTCCAAAGGTGGCTTGCCGATTTAGAGGCGGCTGGGGCCTCTCCTCGAACGCGCCAGTACGCACGGGTTGTGTTGAGGACGGCTCTCAATCAAGCGGTAAAGTGGAACCTGGTGGTCCGAAATGCTGCCGCATTAGCAAACGCACCCCGCGTCGTCACACGGGAAATCACGCCACTCGATCCCAAACAAGCACAACGATTACTCAAGCACTGCACCAGTCACCGACTCGGGTCTCTCTTTGCGATTGCACTCTCGCTTGGTTTACGTCTTGGTGAAGCACTCGGTCTTCGCTGGTCTGACGTTGATCTGCAACAGGGACAGCTCCACATCCGCCGTATTCTTCAGCGTACTAAAGAAGGTGTCGTATTCGGAGAGGTCAAGACTCCTCGTGCCTATCGAACCCTCTCTCTCCCGAACGTTGCGATATCAACCCTTACCAGCCACCGAGTCCGTCAACTCGAACAACGATTGGCTGCAGGATCTCGGTGGTCTGAAAGTGACCTTGTCTTCACGAACCGGAACGGTAAGCCGTTGGATCGGGCAAACGTGCGCAAACAGTTTCACAGCCTCCTAGAATCAGCCAATCTACCCAAAATCAGAATTCACGATCTCCGACACACTGCCGCCACTTTGCTGTTGTTGCAAGGTGTGAACCCGAGAACCGTAATGGAGTTACTCGGTCACTCTGACGTAACCATGACACTGAACACCTACAGCCATGTCCTTGCCAGCCTCAAAGAAGACGCTGCGCGCCGCATGGATACCGCGCTGGCAACCAATTCATAGCCGTAAGCTGTCACTTAAGCTGTCAAATGGGAGAAAAACAAAAGGCCAATCATCAGACTGGCCCTTTTCTCTAGTAAAAATGGTCGGGATGACTGGATTTGAACCAGCGACCCCCTGACCCCCAGTCAGGTGCGCTACCAAGCTGCGCCACATCCCGAACCGTGAAAATCTTAACGTGTTTTTACAAATACCGTCTGTTGAAGCCCCTACTAATGCCTATATTTCGTAACAAGTGACTGAAAAACTATTAATCCTTTAAGGCTGGCTACTCCGACGGTAGAGAGTATTCGTGCCGCAGGTATTCGATTCCGTGAAGCCGGCCATAATCTCTTGTCCCTCCGTCGTCGTCTCGGCCCGCTTTGCAGCCATCCAACTGTCCACATCAGGAAAACTGTCTACGAATAAAAAATCCGACGTTACATCTTCCGCTGATTCGTGGCCACGCATTGTTCCAACAAGGTGAGACAGCCTATACGAGTCCACATCTCTCGCCCCCTCTGACAGAATGAGATCAAACCAACGGGCACTCAGGCTTTCAATATCTTCCATCGAGTAACCGTCGTTTAAAGTACACGTCCAGATCTCTACAATTCGCTCTCCTTCTGCGACCTGAGCTTCACACACAGCCAATAGCCCGATCACAGAAATCACAACAGCGACTAAAATGAATCTTGAGCTCATAAGTAACACCTTTCCTTGATGGTTCTTAGTTAGTTGGCCCGGGCTTAAAATAGAAGCGCTTAAACAAGACCCTCTTCCGCCGTAACCTTTACTTCGTAGAGCCGATACACGAGCTTTCCGGTCTCAAGATTTGCTTGTCCCGCGGCCACCGCCTGCACGCTGTTTAACCAGCTGTACTTCTCGCTGCCCGTTTGGAAGGTAGGCGCAGCAGCGACG
>Ga0315338_1003782_pt1 | contig 12759 bp, 11 predicted proteins | sample ASW8metaG_FD_204518 | JGI IMG/M metagenome (GOLD analysis project Ga0315338, IMG submission 204518) | Ammonia-oxidizing marine archaeal communities from Monterey Bay, California, United States - ASW #8 | ecosystem: Environmental > Aquatic > Marine > Coastal | place: USA: California | collected... | reverse complement strand
CCCGTAGTAATCGATAGCGGCCAGCGCCTTTTCCATATTGCCCGGGAAATCGCCGCAATCGTACTTGTAGCCCAGCGCGTTGGTCCACGGCATCTGGTCCGGCGTGACGTAGTTTTTGCGCCTGATTTCCACCGGGTCCATATCCAGCGTACGCGCCGCGATATCGACCAGACGCTCGCCGATATAGGCCGCTTCGGGCGCGCCGGCGCCGCGATAGGGGTTGGTGCAGTTGCAGTTGGTGAAAATCCCATTGATCTCCACATGGACTGCCGGTGTCCGGTAGACGCCCGCCAGGGTGCCGAGATTGCCGGCCGGCGGGCGCGGGCCACGGATCGCCAGATAGGCGCCCATGGCGGCATAGGTCTTGATACGCAGGCCCAGGAACATTCCATCGCTGGACAGCGCCAGCGACAGCTCGCTCAAATTGTCGCGCGCATGATCGTCGGACATGAAACCTTCGGAGCGGTCGCAAGTCCACTTGACCGGCCGGCCGGTCAGCCGTGACGCCCACAGCACCAGCAGCAGTTCCGGATAGGTGCCGCCGCGCATGCCGAAGCTGCCGCCCACGTCGCCCGGGACCACACGGACCCGGGTTTCTGGAATGCCGAAGACCTCCCGGGCGATCTGTTGGCGCACCGGGTGCGGATTCTGCAGACCTGTATAAAGGGTATAGCGGCCCGTATGCGGGTCATAATCGCCAAGACAGCCGCGCGGTTCCATGGTCACCGCGGTGACCCTGTTGACCACCAGATTTTTGGTGACGACGTGATAGGCGGTTTTGAAGGCCGCTTCGACGGCGGCCAGATCGCCTTCCGCATATGTGAAGCAAATATTATCCGGATTTTCGGGCCAGACTGCTTCGGCATCCGGCGCGATGGCGTCGGCGATCGAGGTGATCGCCGGCAGTGGTTCGTACTCGACATTGATCAGCTCGGCTGCATCACGTGCCTGTAGCCGGGTTTCCGCTACCACGAAGGCTACATAATCTCCCACCAGCCGCACCCGATCGGTCACCAGGGCGCCGCGATAGGGCTGGTACATGGGGCTACCATCGGCCTTCTTGCGGCTTTCCTCGCATGGCAGAGTGCCATAATTCTCCGCTGCCCAGTCCGCGCCGGTCAGCACGGTAATGACCCCCTGCGCCTGTTTTGCAGCGGAAATATCCAACGACATGATTCTGGCGTGGGCATGGGGCGAGCGCAGCACATAGCCCCACGCCTGATGGCGCAAATTCACATCGTCGAGAAACTCACCGCCACCGGTCAGGAAACGCGGGTCTTCTTCCCGCGGGACCGATTGTCCGATTGCAAATTCACCCATCTATGTCATCCACCCACGGCACGCATGGTGCACGGTTTTCCTGTAATTGGTCTTAGAGCCGGCGCGATGATATCGAATGGTGCCCTCCGCAACAACGGGCCAACAACGTTAGGTGCAATTTGCCATCCCTTTGAACCGGTTCTGTTCTATGGCTCGGCTTCTGTAAAATATGTGATTTATTATGGGATGGGGATAGATGCACCGCACGCTCTTCGGTCTGATTACTATTGCTCTGCTTGGCTTTGGATTGACCGCCGGCGCACAAGCGTCTGATACCACCACCGCCTCGGTCGCGTCGCAGGTAGCCGCGAACCGAGGTGGTCAAGGTGGGCTCTCACGCCGGTGTGGTGGAACGTCTGAGCCTGCGCACGCTCCGCCTGCGCGATCTAGCGGGAACGGTCCACATGGTGCCGTTCAGCGAGGTAACGACGCTGCAGAATTTGACCAAGGATTATTCGCGCTATGTGTTCGAAGCGGGCGTCGCCTATCGCGAAGATACCGATGCGGTGGTCGCCGCTCTTAACCAGATAGGTGCGGAACTGCTTCAGGACGAAACATACAGGGATCTTATCGTCGAGCCGCTTGAAGTGCTGGGGGTCGACAGCTTTGGCGACAACGCGGTGATTATCAAGGCGCGCATCACCACCAAGCCGATAAAGCAATGGCAGGTCGGCCGTGAATTTAGCCGCCGTATGAAGAAACGGTTCGACGAGCTGGGCATCGAAATTCCGTTCCCGCACCGCACCATCTATTTTGGCGAAGACAAATCTGGCGATGCCCCCGTTGCCCGTGTTGCCCTGGTCGACGAGGATAGGGAACGATCGTCGGCGACACGGGCCGCGCAATCTGAAACAATGGGCATGGCAAGCGTTGCAGCATCGCCTCGTATCGGCGGGGCCGACATGCCGGATGGCGATTAATACCAACGACTCTTGGTATAAACGCCAATCGCTGCATTGACAGGGGGAGTGCGGCCTTTCTATTGTCCGCTTTTCGCGGCGACAAATTATGGACGCCGGAAAAGCCCGGAGAACTGCCGTGATTTCAGAAATTTTGCCGAGCTATGCACGCGTGGATATCGCCTTTGAGCGGGGCGATGGGGCGTATCTGTTCACCGGCGATGGCAAGCGCTATCTCGACTTCGCCTCGGGCGTTGCGGTGACAGCACTTGGCCACAGCCACCCACGCCTTGTCGAAGCCCTGACCAACCAGGCCGCCAAGCTATGGCATTGCTCCAACCTGTTCCGCATTCCGGAACAGGAGGAACTGGCGCACCGTTTGGTGTCCAACTCCTTTGCCGATACAGTCTTTTTTTGCAATTCGGGCGCGGAAGCTGTGGAAGCTGGGCTCAAGCTTGTCAGAAAATTCCAACATGATACGGGCAATACCGACCGCTACCGGATGGTGACGTTCGACGGCAGCTTCCATGGCCGCACGCTCAATACCATCTCGGCCAGCGCCAACGCGGCGCATCGGGCGGGCTTTGGTCCGCTGGTCGAAGCGTTTGACCATATCGCCTTCGGTAATTTGAAGGAAGTGCGCAACGCCATTACGCCTGAGACCGCCGGGATTCTGGTCGAGGCTATCCAGGGCGAAGGCGGCGTCCGGCCGGCCGACGCGACCTTCCTGAAAGGCCTGCGCGAGGCCTGCGACGAATATGGCCTGCTGCTGTTTTTTGACGAGGTTCAAACCGGTATTGGGCGTACCGGCCGTCTGTTCATGTATGAATGGGCCGGCGTGACGCCTGATGTGATGGCCATCGCCAAGGGGCTCGGCGGTGGCTTTCCGGTCGGCGCGTGTCTGGCGACGGAACGGGCCGCCGTTGGGATGACGGCGGGCACCCATGGCAGCACGTTCGGCGGTAATCCGCTGGCCATGGCCGTCGCCAATACGGTGCTCGAATTGATGTTGGCGGACGGCTTTCTGGCCAACGTGCGGTCCACCGGCGACGCCCTGATTAGCCGGATGGAGGGCCTGGCCAAACAATGGCCGAAAATTATCGAGTCTGTCCGTGGCGTCGGCATGTTGATCGGGCTTAAATGTGCCGTGTCGGCCGGTGACATGGTGACCGCGTGTCGTGAGGCGGGCCTGCTGACAGTGCCGGCTGGTGATAATGTTTGCCGGCTGTTGCCGCCGCTGATCATCGATGATTCCCATGTATCGGAAGCGGCCGAAATGGTCGAGATCGCCTGCAAGGCGCTGTCGTCGTGAAGACACCCGTGGTTGGAAAGCCCACCCATTTTCTCGATCTCGATTTGATAGAGGCGGACGATCTGCGGCGCATTCTCGATCTCGGGCTTGGCTTCAAGCGCGGCGAGGGCGCCACGGTCCCGCTTGCCGGGAAAACACTGGCGATGATCTTCGAAAAGCCGTCGACCCGCACAAGGGTGTCCTTCGAGGTTGCTATTAAACAGCTCGGCGGTCAGGCGGTTGTCCTTAGCCACACCGAAATGCAAATAGGCCGGGGCGAGACCATCGGCGATACGGCGCGGGTGCTGTCGCGCTATGTGGATGGCGTAATGATGCGCACCAATCAGCACGAAAAGCTAGTCGATCTGGCTAATTTCGGCACCATCCCGGTGATCAACGGGCTGACCGACCGGTCGCATCCGTGCCAACTCATGGCCGATGTGATGACCTACGAAGAACATCGGGGTCCCATCAAAGGCGCCACGGTGGCGTGGTGCGGTGACGGCAACAATATGGCCATCACCTGGATTCACGCGGCGGCGCGGTTCGGTTTCGAACTCCGCCTTGCCTGTCCCAAGGAACTGGCGCCGTCCCGCAGCCACATCGAGTGGGCGCGGGACCATGGTGCGGCCATTGTGGAGTTGGATGATCCTTACGAGGCGGTCAGGGACGTCGATTGCGTGGTGACCGACACCTGGGTGTCCATGGGGGAACAGGAGAGCGAAAGCCGCCACCGGCTGCTTGCCCGGTACAGGGTGGACCAAACCTTGATGGATCGGGCGCCTGAGGCCATTTTCATGCACTGCCTGCCGGCTCATCGTGGCGAGGAAGTCTCCACCGATGTCCTCGATGGCCCGCAATCAGTGGTATGGGACGAAGCGGAAAACCGGCTGCATGCGCAAAAGGGTATTCTGGTCCATTGTATGGGCTGACCCGATGAGTGCATCCCCACCCGACAATCTGCTTCAGCCGTTTCAGATAGAATCCATGGCGGCGCAGGGCCGCCTGGTTCGGCTTGGCGATGCGGTACAATCCGTCCTCGGCGCTCATGATTATCCCGATGATGTTGCGCGGGTGCTGGGCGAAGCGCAGGCCATCGCCGGGGTCATCGCCGGCACGCTGAAATACGAAGGGGTCATGACCTTTCAGATCAAGGGCGACGGGCCGGTCAACATCCTGGTGGTCGATGTGACCAGCGACGGCGCCATGCGCGGTTATGCGCAATTCAAGGGCGACAAGCTGGCGGCGACGGCCACCGATAAGGGCAGTGCAAAGGGTCCGCAGCAGGACGTGCCGCGTCTGTTCGGCAGTGGTTATCTGGCGCTGACCGTCGATCAGGGGGCCGACACCCAGCGCTATCAGGGAATCGTGCCGTTGGAAGGCGCCACCCTGACCGATTGCGCCCACTTCTATTTCCGCCAATCGGTGCAGCTCGACGCGGTGCTCAAGGTAGCGGTCGACCGGGTCGCGGATGCGGCAGGGGGGCAAACATGGCGCGCCGGTGCCCTGATTCTGCAAAAGCTGGAACAGCGCGGCACGCAGCAGCAATCCGGCGATGATAACGATCCGGATTCCGACGATGCTTGGCGCCGCGCCGTCGCCCTGTTGGGAAGCTGCACGTCGGCGGAATTGCTCGACCCGGCGCTCCATGCCAACGATCTGTTATACCACCTGTTCAACGAAGACGGTGTCCGCGTGTTCGATCCGTCTCCGCTCGCCATGCGCTGCCGCTGTTCGCGCGACCGGGTCGAAAACGTCTTGCGGTCGTTCCCGCGCACAGACATCGCCGACATGAAAATTGGCGACGACGTCATCGTCACGTGCGAATTCTGCAACCAAAGCTACGTCTTCGACCCGGCGGCAATCGAAGAGTTATAGGTGGAGGGCGAGGAGGAGTAGGCGGCTCTTTTATCCGGTGGGGCCCTGTCCTTGACCTGTTCTTCCTATTCACTTGATCCACCATAATAGGACCAGCCATGCCAACCTCGTTGGTGAAATATAACGTGAGCTCGATCCAGGGCAACACAAGCATCCAACGGTTTAGCCCCTCCGATAACTGCAAAGGTATGAGTGACAGGAGCGTGACTACGGCGATGCCTGAGAGACAGCCGTTGAAAAGGTAGTTTAGGTCAGGATCCTGAACGTCGATCAACATCGAACAAATTATAGCCGGTATTCATCACCGGCAAACCGGCGCCAGTATTTTCGGCCACGATGCTGTCTAGTATTACCCCTAACGGCATCGCGAGGAATGAATTCGTGGATTCATCCGATGGGCTCCGTATGTGCCGTCGTCAAAATTTCAGTGTCTGCTGCCCATTGACCGCTCTGAGCCGCTCTGCCTAGGATCCGAATTTAATGCTCGGGCGGAGCGGGAATTGCGGTTGCCGCCCACCGTAATGAGAAGCTAAAACAGGAAAATCCCCAGGGAGGAGAACATGGAGAGAAACACACAGGACGGTGGTGAGGCAATTCTTGAGGCATTCCGCAATCTGGGGGTCGATTACATCATGTCGTCGCCGGGCTCCGAATGGGGGCCGTTGTGGGAGGCTTTGGCGCGTCAGAAGGTTGGTAACAAGGCCGGTCCGGTCTATCTGAGCTGCTGGCACGAGACGCTGGCGGTCAATCTCGCGTGGGGATACACGACGGTAACCGGCCGGCCACAGGCGGTGGTGCTGCATGCCGGTGCCGGCCTTCTGCAGGGTTCCATGGCTATCCATGCTGCCAACGCCACGTGCACGCCTATGGTTGTGATGTCGGGTGAATCCCTGTCTTATGGCGAAAATCCTGATTTCGATCCCGGCCGCCAATGGGTTGGCAGTCTCAGCATCGTTGGCGGGCCGCACCGGCTGATGGAACCCATCGTCAAATGGGCCAACCAGGCGACCAGCCCGGCGACACTATATGAGCAAATCGTGCGCGCCGGTGAAATGGCGCAACGCACACCGGCCGGCCCTACCTATGTGAACGTGCCCATCGAGACCATGCTGCATGATTGGACACCGCCCGATGTGCTGCGCGATGTGCCACCGGCGCCCAAGCCGCGCGCGGCAGATGCGGACATCGCGGCCGTGGCGCACCAGTTGGTGGCGGCGAAACACCCCCTGATCATCACCGAAGCGGCGGGGAGCGAAGCGGAGGGGTTCGCGGCGCTGGTTGCCCTTGCCGAACTGCTGGCGATCCCGGTAGTGGAAAATTCCAACTGCAAATTTGCCAACTTCCCCAAAACCCATGGGCTGCATCAGGGGTTCAACGTTCCCGAACAGCTCAAAAAGGCCGATCTGGTGCTTCCCATCCGCAGCTACACACCGTGGTATCCGCCGAGCGCCGGCCCTAAGAGTGCCACCGTTGTCGCCATCGATGAAGCCCCGCTGGATGAAAAGCGCGTGTATCAGAATTTGCAGGCCAACGCGTATCTGGAAGGCGATGTGCCGAGCATATTGCAATTGCTCGCCGATGCGGTGCGCGGATTGGGCTTCGATGAGGATGTGGTAGAGGACCGCCGCACCCGGCTGCAGCAAGCGCATGATGCGCTGCACCAGAGCTATCGCGAGGCCGAAGCGGCGGCGCGTCATACCGGACCGATCGATCCAGTGCATCTGTGCGCCCGGATGAGCGCTATATTTCCCGACAACACGGTCTTCGTGGATGAAACCACCAGCCATCGCATGGCAATCCAGCGGCACCTCCGGTGGAATGCGGTGCATGATTTTATAAAGGTGCCTACAGGCCTCGGCCAGGGGCTCGGCACCGCGCTCGGGGTCAAGCTCGCCTGTCCCGACCGTCCGGTGGTGTCGATCATCGGCGATGGCGGGTTTCTCTATAATCCGGTGACCCAGAGCCTTGGTTGTTCCATGGAGGCCGGTTTGCCTGTCTTGATAGTGGTCTTCAATAACGAAGGCTATTTAGCCATGAAAAATAACCATCTGTCCTACTATCCCGACGCCACGGCTGCGCAGAACGACATCTTCCTGGGTCATCCCATCAAGGGTCCGGATTACGCCGAGCTAGTCAAGCCGTTCGGCGGGGTCGGTTTGCGGGTCGACGATCCGGCCAAGCTCGATGACGTTCTGCGCGAAGGCCTGGCGGCGGTGGAAAGTGGCAAGACCACCATCATCAACGCCTTGCTGTGCCGGTAGCGCCAGATTATTTTTGGACGGGGGAGCGGGCTGGCATAATTGTAGGGAAACAAGTCGAATTGCTTGAACCGACTCGCGGCCTCGTGCAAAAGTAGCCGGATAGTTTTGGCTTGATTTGAGCAAAGCTACATTGCGTAAAACCGGTTGAGAAAATTGATGACAAAATCTGTTCGATGGTTTCTCGCCGGCTTGGCGGTGGTGAGTCTAGCCGGCTGTGAGACGACGCTACCGCTCAATGTATATCCCGATTTGCGGTACAACCATCTCCCCCCCATCCGGTTGGATGCGGTGCGTGTAGATGTGGTCGAACAATATAAATCCATCGGCGCAAGACCCTATGTGGAGCACGAATTCCCAAACCGCCCCGCGGCCGTGGCGGCACGCTGGGCCACCGATCGGCTGAAGGCGGTTGGCACGGGCAATGTCGTCCGCTTCACGATCCTCATGGGCTCGTTTGTGGAGGTCCCGTTGGCGCGGACTAGCGGCGTTAAGGGCATCTTTACGATCGACCAGTCTGAACAATATGACGGTGCCTTGTCGGTCCGGGTCGATATCATCGGCCCTGGCGGGCGGCCGCTGGCCTATGTGACATCCCATGCGACGCTGTCGCGCTCGGTGCCTGAAAACATAACGCTCGCCGCCCGCGAGAAAGCTTGGTTCCGCATGACCGAAGCGATGATGAACAAATTGAACCTGTCGCTCGAACGTCAGATAAGGCAGAATTTCAAAGCGTGGCTGCGATAGGCGGCGCGACATTACACCGAGGGTCTCTCTTCATTTCGGGAAGAAAATTCTAATTCCGCCAGAATGACGGTAGGAACAGGACCAGCACGGTAAATATTTCCAGCCGGCCGAACAGCATGCCGGCGGCGAGTAACCACTTTGCAGTATCAGGCAGGGATGCGAACGTGCCATCCGGACCGATGATGGGTCCCATAGCGGGGCCAACATTGCAGATCGCTGTCGCGGCGCCGGTGATGGCCGTCATGTAATCCAGACCAAGCGCGCCCAGAGCCAATGCCAGAATTACGAACACGGCGATGAACAGGAAGAAGAAGTTCATGACCGACTGAACGACGTCTTCCTGGACCGGCCGGTGGTTGTAATGGGGAACAAAGACGCCGTGCGGCTGGAGGAGCCTGCGGAACTGTACCTTCACGGTCGAAAACAGGACCTGAAAGCGAAAAATCTTGATCCCGCACGATGTCGATCCGGCGCAGCCCCCGACGAACATCAGGAAAAACAGGATGACAATGGGGAATGCCCCCCAGCTTTGATAATTTCCCGTTGTAAAGCCGGTCCCGGTCATCAGTGACACTGTATTGAAGGTACCGATAACCATGGCATCCAGCACCGCCTCATGTTGTCCGTCCCAAAGCCAGAATGAAACTGCGATGGCGGACACCACGGCGACCGCCAGAAAGCACCGGACCTGGGAATCGCGGAATAGGGCGAACGACCCTTCGCGGACGAGGCGGAGATAAAACAGAAATGGCATCGATCCCATCAGCATGCCAGCAATGATGAAAATTTCCACCGAGCGGCTGCCGAAAGCGCCAACCGATCCGTCCGAACTGGAATAGCCGCCCGTCGCGATGGTCGTCATGGCGTGGATGATCGCATCGAAACTGTTCATATCCAGCAGCCATAGCCCAAACCACCAAATGGCCGTTAGCCCGAAATAGACAATTGAAATCCATACCGAAATCTGCCCCGCGCGGGGAAGAATTTTCTCCTGCGTATCGAAAGCCTCGACCTTGAAGAGCTGCATGCCGCCGACCCGCAGCATCGGCAGAACCGCGATGGCCATGACTATAATCCCGATCCCACCAAGCCATTGCAGCAGGGCGCGCCACAGCAATATGCCCCGTGGCGCCTGATCGAGACCGGTGATCACTGTCGACCCGGTTGTTGTGATGCCTGACATGGCTTCGAAAAACGCATCCGTATAGGTCAGCTTCAGACCGGAAAAGACGAACGGCAGGGCCGCGAAGGTGGTTAGTGCTAGCCAGCTTGCCGCGGTCAGGATAAAGGCCTGGCGGATCGACAGGCGACGTGCCGGTGACCGGTTGGTCAGAACCAATACGCCACCCACGAAAAGGGTGAGCAGTCCTGCGCCGGCGAACACCTGCCAGTCGGGATTGCCGTCGACAATGTCCACGGCAAACGGCGCCAGCATCGCGATAGACAGCGTTGTGAGCAATATCCCTATGACGAAGAGTGCGGGTCGGAAGTCAATCATGGCGAGCCTCGCTGCCCGCGATACCGCGGATCAGTCCAGATGACCGGTGCCGGAAGTCGGGTTTCCGATCGCGGACAGAAATTCCCGCCGCGTGGTGTCGTTTTCCCGAAAAGCGCCGATCATTTGGCTGGTGACCATGGTCAACCCCGATTTATGAATGCCACGCGTGGTCATACAGCCGTGCGAGGCTTCAATGACCACGCCGACGCCTTTGGGCTGCAAAACATCGTTCAGCGCGTTGGCTATCTGCGCCGTCATTTTTTCCTGAATCTGGAGACGTTTGCCGTAGGCATCCACCAGCCGGGAAAGCTTGCTGATGCCAACCACACGGTGGTCGGGTAGATAGGCGATATGCGCTTTGCCGATTATCGGTGCGACATGATGTTCGCAATGGGATTCGAAGCGGACATTGCGCAGCACCACCATCTCGTCATAGCCCTCGACCTCTTCGAAAGTTCGAGACAGGGTCTCCGCCGGATCGACCGAATAGCCGGCAAACCATTCCTCGAAGGCGGCGACATAGCGCCTTGGGGTGTCCCGCAGCCCTTCGCGATCAGGATCGTCGCCTGCCCAGCGCAGAAGCGTGCGCACGGCCTGTTCCGCTTCCTTGCGGGTTGGCTGCAGGGCTGCGGCGGGCGCTTTGCTGGTGACGCGGAGCTCGTTTTTAGCCGTTGCCACTTGACTGATCCTTTCTATAGTCGGTCTTTCCCGGTCGGGCGACCGATCGTTTCACGTAATCGTTTTTATTGCCGATCAGTTCAATTGACGGGCCTGATAGGGGCTGTCGAGCGAAAAGGCCGGAATTTCAATTTCGAAGCGCTCGCCATCTGTATTTTCCATTTCGTAGGAACCCGCCATGATGCCTGATGGCGTGTCCAACGGCGTGCCGCTGGTATATTCAAAAGCCTGACCGGGCTGCAAGGTAGGCTGTTCGCCGACGACGCCTTCGCCTTGGACTTCCTGCATCCGCCCCCTGGCATCGGTGATGCACCAGTGGCGGTTCACCAGCTGTACGGTTTCCGATCCGTCATTTTCGATCTTGACCTGATACGCCCACACATAATGGTCATCGGTGGGTGACGATTGGTCGTCCAGAAAAGTCGGTTCCACACTGACGCGGATCGAACGGGTCGTTGATGTGTACATGGTCTCAATCTCGCGGTGGTTACTGGAATAACGGCTTGCCGACCCGATGATATGTAAATCTACACGCAATCCGGTTTGCTTCAACCCGCTTTGGTAAGTGATTGTGCTATATCGTCTTTCAAATCCTCGACATCCTCCAACCCGATTGACAGGCGGACGAAGCCATCGGTGATGCCAAGATCGGCCCGGTCCTCTTCCGACAGCCGCTGATGGGTGGTGGTTGCCGGATGGGTTGCTAGGCTTTTTGTGTCGCCCAGATTGTTTGAAATATCCACCAGCTGCAGGGCATTCATGAACTGGAACGCCCGGTCCTTGCTGCTGCCGAGATCGAGACACACCACGGTGCCAAAATCCGACATCTGCTTTTTAGCCAGCTCATGTTGGGGGTGCGACGAAAGGCCGGGATATAACACCCGCGACAACCCGCTCTGTTCGGTCAGAAAATCGGCGATCCTGGCCGCGTTGGAACAGTGCTCCCGGACTCTCATCTCCATCGTTTCCAGTCCTTTGAGAAAAATCCAGGCGTTGAACGGGCTCAGCGAGGGGCCGGTGTGACGGTAATACGGACTGAGGATGTCGATGAATGCCTGGGTTCCCAGAATGGCACCACCCATGCACCGCCCCTGACCATCTATATGTTTGGTCGCAGAATAGACGACGATATCGGCGCCGAGCTCCAGAGGGTGCTGCAGCAGCGGTGTGGCGAACACATTATCGACGATGACCTGGGCGCCGACTTCGTGCGCCATTTCGCAGACCGCCGGTAGATTGATGATCTCTAGCCCCGGGTTAGAGGGTGTTTCCAGAAACACCGCGGCCGTGGGTTGGCTCAGCGCGTCGCGCCACTGGTCCAGATCCGTGCCGTCGACAAGTACCGTCTCGATGCCATAACCCGGTAATATATCGGTCAGTATATAGGCGCAGGAGCCAAACAGCGCGCGCGAGGCCACGACCCTTTGTCCCGCTTTGACCTGGCAGGCCAGCGATGCGAATACCGCGGCCATGCCGCTGGCGGTTGCCCTGCACGCTTCGGCGCCTTCAATCAGACACAAGCGGTCCTGGAACATTTCCACGGTCGGATTGCCGTAGCGCGAATAGATGAAATGATCGTTCTCGTTCTTGAAGGCGGCTTCTGCGTCCTCCGCCCGGTCATAGACAAACCCCGACGTCATGAAGATGGCTTCATCGGTTTCCTGCCATGGCGACCGGCGTGTCCCGCCCCTGACTAGCTGTGTCTGGCGGCGCCAGCCTGTTTCCTTCGCTTCGATTGTCATCCTGTGTCTCCCCGCCGCAACGCCGCGGCTTCTCGCCAACCAAAAAACAAAACCCCGACCGATACGGTCAGGGCTTGGCTGGCTCCGACCTTTTAGCGATTTATTTTACGTGGCCGCAAGCCAGTCGGGCTCAAATCACCACGGGGAAAAGCCTAAATAGCGCTGGACTTTCGGTAGGTCAAGCGTCCGTCTTTCCGAAAAGTTCATTGCAATGCGGACTTGGATTTACTTTCCGAGGGTGCGCATTTGCGATAGCTCAAATAAAACTTGTGCCGGGAGGCACCCGTTGACCACTATTTCTCTCGCTATGTTTGCCGCGCCGTGACTGGTACTCGTCATTTATTGTGCCGTCGTTGGTGGTTCAGCCCCTCCTGTATATCAGCTTCCCGGTTTTTTGCGGTGGCAACGAGGTAGGATATGCGCCGGCCTTTTGGGTCCTGGTGTTCAG
>Ga0315338_1003780_pt1 | contig 12768 bp, 8 predicted proteins | sample ASW8metaG_FD_204518 | JGI IMG/M metagenome (GOLD analysis project Ga0315338, IMG submission 204518) | Ammonia-oxidizing marine archaeal communities from Monterey Bay, California, United States - ASW #8 | ecosystem: Environmental > Aquatic > Marine > Coastal | place: USA: California | collected... | reverse complement strand
GTACTCCGCCCCGAACGACCTGAATATGGGCAATAATCCGCCGTAGTTATTTCACCAGCGTCTATCAACTCGTCGGTATATATCTCAAAGAAAGCATCTCCTTTGGACCTGTCACCAGCGGTAGCCGCATAGATGATGTCCTGGTTCAGGTCCCTAAAAAATTCATTGATGTCGTCAACCATCGACAGATCTTCTCCTCTAGGTCCTGTTTACGAATCCCCTGGATTATCTGATATAGAAGCTATTAATTTATCAACTCGGACGTAAAACTCTGCAATGCTAGACAAACTGAGCATATATCTCACTCGAGATATCCCTTCCGAGAAATTCAAGGGGGTTATCCTGGGGAATCCTTCGTTCACCAGATACGAATGATGATCTCCTTCTACAAACATCACATCGCTATAGTCATGATTCCAGTCAAATCCTGAAGACAGTAGCAAACCTTCGTATACGGAAATCGCTGCTGGTTCACCGTTAGATATAAAATCCAAAATCCTTCGGGCAACATCCGTTAAGCAGAATGAACTCTCTGTGTTCTCTGGTGTTCTATTAAGCTCAGCAACATGCAAATATAATGCGTCTAATCCGGTTTCATCCAGTTGAAACTCTGAATTTATACTAATAAATGGAGTCGCAGCACCCCGTCTCGCTTTGGACTCGATTGCGATGGCGCCTACTTCAAAATCCTTAGGTGCATCCAGTGGTCCAGTCCAGCTGTTAAGGGAATCCATAATTGAAAGTACCGGAAATAATATTCTCTCCAATACCAATAATTCTCCAATAAGACCCTTCTGCTCCTCTATTCCCAGCTTCCCGTCCCTTCCTCCACTCAATAGATAATGCCATCGCCAGGCCCTCTGAACAGCAACCTGTACTGCTTCCATTTCAGTAACACACATTTTCGTACTGGATACTATATCTAGGCATAACCGATAAAAGATATCGCGATTCTCCAGGTCGTATAACTTAAAGAGTAGATTGTCCTTACCACTTGATAGTATCTCGGTGCTAATTCCCTTAAGTTTAGGTAGTTTAATCTCCAAACCAGAATCGCCAGAATGCTCCAGCATGAGAGAATATTTACCATCAGAACCAATGGCCCAGTAGAAATACCACTTAATAGTGGGGTCAACCAGAGCCAGATTATAATTGGTAGATGCACTGGGTACCGGTATTTTCTCCCATGGATTCTCGCTAACTGTTGTCATCGGGACCTTCCTCTTCATCTAAATCGTCCCCATACTGCTCCTGGAGCCAGGTGTGATTGACATAATATTGGGTAACTTTCTCTTCCAATCCTGTTCCGGGAAAACTAATACCCCATGATATGACAGGCGTCTCAGGAACAGATGCCTTAACAGATTCCTTAGGCCCAGGAGATACAACGTTCAGGAGATGTACTACCAACAGTGGTCTCTCACGGTTTATCCTGTATAAGTAATCAATACCAATCCGATCGCTCTTAAGCTGCTCATACTCGGCCTCACAAGCTGATATTTGACGATCGGTCAAACCGACAGACTCAATCCCCCTGTCAGACACTCTCTGCTTATTTGAAAGTTTCAGGTCAAGCAGACGATTGTTAACACTTGTGGCTTCTGTGCGTAAGGGACAATTTATTTTTATACCCAAAGTTTCAGTATCCACATATCCTTGATTGGGGTGTTGCAAACTTACAAAAAGCACATCCCATTTAGACAATTCGGTCTTTTCCCTGTCTTCAATATATTTCAACACCGGCCCAGTCTCGGTAATCATGCTTGCCGAATGGTTCTGGTATCCCCGCAAGAAATCCTTTATCAGGCTCACATCAACTTGTTTCCTTAAATACCCCTTACCCTGGTAATCCTTCTGACTGATAGGACCCCCAGATTGTTCAATACTTTCCACCAATCTCCTGGCAGCTAAACGATTCAATTCAATAGATTTCATGTCTCTCTTGACAATATGAGTCTCTATAAACCGTTTTGACAATCCAACCGCTACCGTAACCTGCTGGGCTGACCCCATCTTATTCCGAGAAGTAATCATTAATTGATCCGGATGACTTCTGACACGCAAGCCAAAGTCCCTTGGAATAGCTCCTGCAGCCTCCATCTGCTTAAATTCATATCTCAATTCGCTAATAGATTCTGTTATATGCTCATACCAGTCTATCGATTCCTGAGGCATCCATACCCTGATTAAATCGTCATAGCCGTCTCTATATCCAAACCATCGACCCATCTGCATCAATGTATCAGACATTAAAGATCTTCTCAGAAAATAGCTCACAGTCAGACCTTCGAGAGTCAAGCCTCGTGACAATGAATAGCCACCCACAGCTATAACATGCAATCCATTCTCTTTATGATCGTCGTAATTCAGAGAGTCTGTTGATGTACTATTGATCTTTACTACACTTATTGGAGAGACGGCTTGATTCAATAACGGATAAATGTCATACCAGGTGTAATCCGAGTCCGAAAATTCTTCGAGCCACGTCTCATATAGAAGATTTATCTGTGTATCCTTTAGACCTTCATCAACAGCCAGACTGCCATTAACCTGAATACTATCCCTTATATTCCGAAGTTCCCGATGAACTACGTCGCGTATCTGATCTTGTACGGCATTGTATACAGACACATTCACCAACATCGAGCTATGCGCACTGTAATCCCCACGAAGTATTCGAACTGCTCTGGATAGTACAAAATGCCTTATGGCATGTCTCAGAGATTCCGGTATACCCAATACGGGAAGATCTTTTTTGTGCTTTAGTGGGATATGATCTTCATTATCGTCAACAGCTTTTACGGAGTCAGACAGGTCTCCTCCAAACAATTTTCCAGGCCCCACGTAATTTGATGGAGGTTCAAGACTGACTATAAAATGCTCAGGGAAAAGGTCATATCCAAAACCTTCCTTATCACTATTAGGGTCTATAAAAATATTTGCGAACGGAGTTGCCGTATAGCCAACATAGCAACGACGGTCAAACAACTGTAGCAGTTCCCGTATCTGCCCATTTATCCTGGATATCTCATTCTGACCAAACTTGGTATTTATCGAGGCATTATCGGCCTCATCGTCAATCAGGAGCATCGGTTCAGCTATTGTTTTAGTACCAATGTTGGCGTTATATGCTTTTAGCCACTCAACAAGATTTTTCAAAATTGAGGAGTTCTTCTTAACTGTCAGTATTACTGGTTCTTTCATATTCTGAAGAGGTATGCCTGCAGTGTCCGCTCCCTGCTTGGTAAAATCCTTTACGGAGGTTGTAAAGTGACCCGGAGTACGATCAGGGTTGATAAGACCAACCCCAATCTTGTTATCTCCTGCTCCAAGTGAATATTTTTTTCCAGTGTCGATTCCTATGAAACCTTCATCAATTCTCTTCTGAGTCTGGTTCCGAAGATTATTGGGTATACCAGCCACTATTACTATGAGTTTATATCCAGCGTCGGCGGCCTTGTTTATTACCCCAGTGTAGTTGGATGTTTTACCTGACTGGACAAAGCCTACAACCATCCCCCTGCGCTCCCATTCCCCTTGATCATCTGGATCCTGGAGATACCCAGTTATTTTGTCAGTTACCTGGTCAAATTTACTCATCACATCATTATTAAAATCCTTGATGAGAAACTCTTCATATCGCTTCCAATAGAAAGGGTCTATATCGGCTCTCTTGTTTGGTAGCCACGGCGTGTAGGGTGTCTCCAGCACAGAGGCAATCTCCATTGTGATGCCACTCTTCGCCATATATTCCTTAGCGACTGTCTCAAGAACGTCTGTTTTGGCCTCGCTAGTCAGATCATCGGGGATACCACACAAACCTGGCATTCCAAGTAGATCAGTCACCCTTTTAAACACCTCGTCTTTTGTTGGAGGAGTTTGGACGTTATAGAAAGATATATTAACCATCTGCTTAATTGTAGTAAGATCCAAAATCATTCATTTACTCCTTATAAACCTAGTTTTTCCTTAAGAAGCTTCTGCGTCCGATCCCAATTATGTTTAAACGGAGGGTTTAGCCTCAACATATCGAGAGCTTTCTCCACGTCATCTTGCGTAAATTCCCTAAACTTGGAGAACATCACAACAGCAGCATCACAAAGCTCTTCATCAGTGAGGCTCGATTCCTCAAGCGATTTGGGAGAATGACTGAAATCATGAACGATATTATCAAGTGGTAACCCTTCGCCAATGAATCTCAGCATCTTGTTGAAATCACCCCTTGCTTGAGAATCAATAACATCGTAGAAACCCTTTACAACCGGATTATCAGTATTAATCTGATAATTTATATTGTCTTCCGCCAGAACTCGTTCCCATACAGGAAACACTTCAGATGATGCCAGACTGGTTCCTCTCCGTTGATATCGTCTCTTAGACGGCCCTACAATGTTGCCGACCATTTCGTTAAGTCGGGCACGAACATTTTCTGGTAACCGCGCGGTCGATTTATGCAGCTGTACTCCCCATTTTTTATCCATGGTATTGGGAATATCTATCTTCACTCGGGTTAGCTGCGTCTGACTGGTTTTTTCCACCTGCAATTTAAGCCAATCTCCGTTTACCAAAAGCCTGTTTGCCCGGTAAATGTATAGTCCCTGATTATCCAGGTGGGTGGCAGATCCTCCGTCATCATTCCATTCGGAGTCACTCAACATGGAATGGTGTGGCAAAGTGAAAGCCTGAACAAAAACATCAGGTACCATCTCCTCAGGGTCGGTCGGATACCTTTCTGTAGCTGTGTGTCTTTCGCGAAACGGATCATACTCTGCAAGAGGGTTGTCATTCACTGAAATTCGGACTTGTTGGAGTCTCCCATGGTAGCCTGTTATGAATCTGTGGAACGTTCTCTCTAGATGCTCCCTGCTCTGAACTATCTGCCTTTTGAGCTCTTCTCTTTTGGGATCATCGTCCTGATCTTCGTAGCGGACCATGTTTTCCCACATAACAAGTGTTCCTGACTCTCCAAGGAGTTTTATCTGAACACGGAGAGTATCCGTCACAATCGCACCAGGATCATCAATGCTGGGACAATCCCAATTCCAACCAGGTTTTTCAGCCTGATCCAGATCCCATATACCGGAGCTTATTTTATTGTCCTTTCTCGTGACTACTGTAAGTCTTCTGCACTGAGACAATGAAGCTGTCTTCAAACCTAGCCCGAATCTTCCCAGGTCATTTGCATCACGATCGACATCAGGGTGTTTCGATGAGAAAGTAAGGGCAGTATCAAGTTCGTCTGGTGACATCCCGACACCATTATCGATTATGGACATCCAAAATGGCTCCTCGATAGTGTTGGCGGTAATGCTGATATCTGTCGCCAGGGCAGTGATTGAGTTGTCGATAATGTCAGCCAGTGCGGTTTCGAGGGTATAACCCATATTGCAGTAATTGGCAATAGTAGGACCAGGGTCCGGCGGAAGGTATCTATTTGGCATCTCAAGCCCTCCTTGATATCGGAAACCTATCGGCGAGATAAAGATAATTAAACCCAGACCCGAAGCTAAATCCGATTTTAGTAAAGTATGTTCTCTAAATCAACTGATTACTATAAATTATCCTAATTCGCGTAGCTTTCGCCAGCTAAGTATCGCTGTCACCATCCTGAATGTTATTCCTGATTTCCCTATCCCAATCTTCTATCACCCTGTACTCATATCTCTCGGGTATCGGGTCTCCATTCTGTTTAAGAGTGAAGCTACGAATCTGTTCAACTTCCCTGGTCAGTAATGAATAGAAGTCTTCCAACGCATCACTAGATCCAAATGCGACCACTCCATTGGGTAGAAACATCACAATATTACCTGTTTCCGGATGCACCATGATCCGTGGTATCTGTAGTCCGTCGTCATCATGAGTATATTCTCTTCCCATTTACGCTCCTCAACTTTACATCTACCTTTATGACGCAGCCCAGATGATCCTGGTTACACATATCCAGATTTACGAGTGGAGAACATCAACACGCAAATTCTCCACTCTTGATTATCAATTGCGCAGAGGACATGTTATCTCGGCTGCACCAGTCGTTCAGCAGAAACGTATAGCTTCTCAGGAGGTTCAGGGTAATAAAGCAACAATGCAGGGCATAACCAGCCACTCAGGAAAGGGTCTTGATCCATCTGGTACCAGTTGCCTTCGTATTCCTCATTTATCCAGGACAAAGAGTAACTATATCCGGGGTATCTAGTTTTGGAGAAAAGCATTCTGAACCCGCTCTGTGCGTCCGGTATATCCTTTACCATATAATTAATCATGTCGGGTATGCCTGATACGAAAGGTTCTTTGACCAATCCAACCCTGTCGTCATCAAATACCCAGGTGGTCTCGTCCCAGTACGGGTCAATAATAAAAATAGAGTTATTCGCTGCCATTATTTCCCTACCTCCTGCTTAAATCTCTCACTTTTCATACTAGTTCGTGGATTATCTCCAGAATATATATTTTCTCTGATCATCCAAACTCCTTAACTATCCATCTAGCTAAATGACGTAAAGTCCTTGGGACTGGTTACATAACGACCTATTCACCATCTGGATCTAATGTACAAATATAAAAATAATGAATCAGCTTATTTCATCGTGATCCAATGTCTGGATATTAACCATACATTCAAGGCATATCTCCCTGAAGGTCTCCTGCCAGTCTCCTTCAGAAGGTTGTGGTATAAGTTCAAATACGACGTATGGTTCTTCATAGGCATGCTTGCATAGGCTGCAATTTAACAAATTTGGCTGAATAATCATCCTGAATTTCAACATATCCTCCCATTAGCTATTATCACGTAGGGACGAGACAGAAAGGATAACGGTTACAGAACTAACAAGATGACCAAATCAGGCCCATGGATGGGTCTTCTCCTTCAGGCCAGTCAGGAGGTTCGGGAAAACCCATGGCCAGAGCCATTAACTTAGGTAGATGCCATATTGCTGATTGCAAAACATTCTCAACCATGAAAGTAAGATATTGATCTGTTATCAGTGCCAGGGAAGAGCAACAGATAAATTCAATACCACAAATTGCCCCATTGTTACCGAAACGAGCCTTCATACGACTATATCCACCTTCCGCGCGGATAACATATCCCAGGATATGCGAGTCCATACCGGAATTTTCAGCAGCCCTAAAGTAATTGCTTGTCCTTACCCAGACCATCGTATTACCCTCTACGATCTCAATAATGAGATTCATCAATCCCGTATCAACAGCTAACTTCCATAATCCTGGTCTGGTCTCAGTAAACGGATATTCAAGTTTAGTTACGCAATCGGAAAGTCCCATCCAACCTAATCCTCCATCCTGCGTTTAAGCGCCTCTAATCTGGCAATTTCGTCCGGTGTAAACTTCCGCATTAAGAAAGCGCCTCTTAAATGCTCGGGTACTTCTTTGCCCATACGTTCCATAACCAAAGAAATAACTTTATCTGATCCTGTACTCTGACCAGGCACAAACACCTCTCTCAACACATCTTTGACTTCAAACGAAACAGTAATAATCGGAACATCATCCGGCATATATTCAGAAAACACCGGCGATGTCAGATCATATGTGTCCGACATATATTCACCGTTCCTCTCGCTATAATGACCTGATCCTGCTACCGCGATAATATGTTCCATATCTAGAGTTTTGCTGTGACTGGCAGCAGCATACGCCGCAGCGCACCTGAATAATGTTCTGGCGCTACTTGTCAACGACGCTATTACAATCACAATCGGTATTTGCATATGTCATTAAAATGAATGCTATACTCCAGTCACAAACCATGACGTAATAAAACCATCACTGGTTACCCTACACAATCTCAATTACGGAACCTGGACGTACAAACCATCTGCATGGAGACTAGATTGCTTTAATCGGGAGCTAGAAAGATGTTTGTAACCATACGCATACTACATACGAAAATGCGAATGTACCCCACCTTCATCGTAACCCTAACGTTAATGAAGCGCTCGGTCCAAACCATAGACTCAAAATACCAATCTTTTCATGAACCTACGGACGCCCTATCGTGGTTACTGAAAAAAGTAGCAACGATGGAGAAGCGCCGATCCTGGCGAGAATTCTGGATTCGGAGCTTCGCATTTTTGCTCATACCGGACCTTATGCGGTTCTTTCTGGAATATTACCCCAAACACAGGCTATATTGTTTCTTGGTTAGAATTTATACATATTTCGAAAAGGAGTCTGAAGCACTTCACTATCTATCAAAAATACAGGGATCTGGATTGGATGAAGTAGAGGATTCATTTTTCCTGGAAATTGAATCCAAATGCTATCTGAAATTCGGTAAATATGACGAAGCAAAACAATCCCTCGCCAAATATCAAGCTGTAGAACAATCACACATACCTCTGATTCGCCTGATGAAACTCGAGAGTTCAAATAATCACTACGATCAGGTCAAGGAGTGCGCGAGCAAACTGGAAACCTTCGCAAGGTCAAACACAGGCGCACTTCTGGATATGATTACCGAACTAGAAGAATGGGATCTCTGGGAACAGTCAGTTAATCTAATAACTCATATATATCAAATCAGTTGGCCTTCGCAGAAACACGCCGTGACCCTGACACACAACATCCACAGCCACATAATCGACGAAGCCGCCTCTCCATTTGATCCCAAGTACATGATTGAACTCAATGCTATTTCCGACAGCATCACGTATCCAGACACCCTATCATCTGATGAAAATGCTCAAATACTGCAGGAATTTTCATATGGCATAAGGAAACTGACCGTAGCAAATCCGGAGACGCCAAATAAAGTGGATTATGGATTCGCTATAGCCGAGCTTTACCTATGGGAAGCAATACGGTGCCAACCTATACCCAGAATTGCATCAAACATATACAGAGACATATCCGAACTATATTTCGACGTGAACTACCAATGCACTACGAATAAAGTTGATATGTATCTGTATACTTTGAATGAATCAGTCATACTAGACAGCGGCAACCTTGGGACATGGAGGAAGCTTGCCTCCCTGTATGAGGTATTGTCGGAATATGACAAGGCTATACACGCATGCGATACCATTCTGAAAGAAGATCCTGAGAACTCCGATGCATACCAGCTGCGTGGCATAATTAACCTTATTCAGAAAAGCGATCATCGTGCAGCAATACAGGATTTAAAGAATGCTATTAGGTATTCCCGTGGCCAATCGTTATCGAATTACTTCTTTTTAGCTGAGTCTTTGAGAACTTCCAACCCTGAAAGACCAAATGAATCCCTCGAAATCTGCAGAGAAGCGGAAGAGTTACATCATCACAACCATCTCAGACCGAGTGATGTCCTGGGACATTCACAAGATTGGTGGATGACATGGTTAAATTTTTCAGCGATGGCAAATTACTTTGCTCTGGAAGATTATGAAGGGTCCTTACAGTATGCATATACACTAACCAAGCAACTACACAACAGGTCCAACTCAATTGATACACCAATTCTTTGGGCAGCAAGAAGGATACCAGATATACTAACTAAACTAGGTTACCCATCATCAGATGTCATCGAAGCTTACCAAACTTTCTACAATATTTATGAACGTGCACTTCCCGATCTTGGCACAGAGCTTTTTACTGGAGATGGAGCAGACGATGTTTCTGATTACACGACGGCTCTCACAGAGGCGTGTTATTACATGGCTACAAATTCTCAACGTGATCTACTTAGCTACGGGCTCACATTTTCCGCAGCATCTAAAGCACGACTTTACTCAACCTTGTCAGACATAGATCATAATCCTTCAGACCTGAATACGGAACATTTGATCGACCTCGCACTGCATAGACGATCTACAGTGTTGAACCGACCAGATCACCCTGATCGAGACCGCGCCAACGACCCTGAAAGTACAGACAGGACCCGTTCAGAGGCTTTATCAACCTTCCGCACTTCCTCGCATAGCGGATTATTCCGATTTTACCCTGAACTGGAGCCACTACAGGGACCGGCACCAAGGAAAAGCAGATTCTCCCTGTCCAGACTCCAGAAGAAACTCGGTCAGGGCGAGGCTTTCCTTGAGCTCAAATTCAGAAACAGTGAACCAACCGTACTCATGGCCTTCCTCGTAACTACTGATGGTATCGTTGCCACCAACGTGTGGTATCAGGATGAGCCCAGATCTGACTCAGATCCCATTTCCCTTCAGGACTGGTTCGACGAGGTGCTCTCCGTTCTTGGTGTTCATCCACAGGCAGAGTCCCGGGCCACCCACATGCTGTCTTCCCTCTCAAACGATGTCCTTGACCACTGGGGCAATATCCTGTTTGGACCCTTTGCTGACCATCTCACAGACATACACAGACTCTGGATTAGTCCCGATTCATTCACCACCCAGATACCCTTTGCATCACTTCCCTTCCCTGATGGTATTGAACGGGAGGTGGCCATTACCCCGTCTGCGGATATGTTCCTTAAACCCACGTCCAGATCACCCAGACCAAAACCCCGATTTACACTGGGAGTCCTCGCCGCAGACACAGGAGATATTCCCCTGAAACTCCAGAAAGCCGAAACCGCCCTGCTCCGGAAAACAGTATCCACTCCTTCCAGACGATGGGAACTGTCAGAAAATTTACCAGGCATGGAACCTACCCTGACTAACCTCAGAAATATCCAGGGCCTCACCAGATGTCTGGTAATATCCTGCCATGGCTTCGGTCCCCATTCAGATTGGGGAACCCTTTCAATAGGTACTACCGACAACCCCCACCATGTCACCGGCAGGGAACTGGTGGACAGATTCCTCCTCGGCGACAACATAGGACAGATGGAAGTAGACCTTCTCATTACCAGTGCCTGTCTTACAAGCCAGATCGACATCGACAGACCCGAAGAATGGCTGGGCCTACCCCTCGCACTTCAGACCATCTGGAAAACACGCACCATGATACTTACCCTGTGGGAGGTCGCAGAACTGCCTTCCGTTCTCTGGACTCACTCAATTGTAAATCTCCTTACCAGCGGAATCCCGGTCGGCAGGGCTTTCCACATGGCCCAGAAACAGCTCCGTGACATGACAAGGGATGAGGCTTCCCTACTCCTTTCCTCAATCCTCGATCTGCTCCCAGACCCCCAGAAGGGTCGAGCCGCCTCAGAATGGGCAGACTTCATTTCCAGATCAGATAATTGTCCTTTCCAGGATCCCGTACACTGGGCTCCATTTACCCTCATCGGTGACCCTTCCCTCAAAATCTCCAGATCCCGTCAAATGGATTTGTCCTATGCAGGAGGGTAATCGCCTGTATCAGGCAATAGAGTTGATAGAAGCTGGGGATCATGGTCCTGCAGAATTTATTCTACGTAATCTTATTGACGACAATCCATATGACCACGATGCATGGCGCAATCTCGGATTCAGCCTTATGTCTCAGTCAAGACTTGCGGAGGCTGAGGCGGCGTACCGCACCTGTGTAGAAATAATGCCCGAATACGGAGCGGCCTGGGGAGGTCTGGCCGAAGTCCTAGATCAACAGGGAATGGACAGTGAAGCTGAAGAAGCTCTCATCCAGTGGATAAATCTGGCACCGGATGACGTGAACGCACTATATTCTATGTCGCAATTACTCATGTACCAGTCCAGATACCAGGAAGCAGAAGACTTTTTACGCAGGGCATATACTATCGATCCTGACGACCAGGAAGTCCTTCTTGATCTGATCACAACCTTAAAACAATCAAAGTCTTTTACTCACGTTGAGGAGGTTTATATTCATCATCTTGAGTTAGTCCACGACGACTCATACATGTGGAACGAGTTCGGTATGTTTTTGGGGGATAACAATCAATGGCCCCGATCAGAAGAGTGCTTCATCGAGGCTGTTAACATCGCGCCAGACAATGCAATTTATTGGTATCATCTCGGAGTCAGTCAACTTGAACAGGACTTTCACAATCAGGCACTGGCTTCATACCGGGAAGCAATCAGTCTTGATCCAAACAATCCCCTCTGCTGGAATAACCTGGGTGTCACATACGTCAAAACCGAACATTTTGCCGAAGCACACCAAGCGTATAGCCAGGCCCTGCAATTGGACCCGACAGATGCCTACCCACTTGTTAACTTCTCCCTCATGCTGCATAACCTCAACCATCATGACCAAGCTCTGGAGACATCCCACACAGTTACGCAAATAACGACTGACACTTCGGTCTTTCCCATTGCATGGTACATAAAAGCAACATCAGCCTGGCACCTCGGGCACACACCGGACAGCATACACGCCGATTACCTATCTATGTCGGGAGCAATCGAGAGACTCAGGATAGACCAGGTAAATTGGGATCTACGCTTGGGCTCCTCATTCTACCAATCACGTGCTCTCGGTATATCAGCATCCTATTGCATCGACAACTATCCAGAAACCGCCATTGAATTATCAGCTCAGTCAAAGGCGCGATTAATGAACGAACTTCTGATTCATTCTCACCCTCAGTTAGGCCAACTTCTTTCATCTGAAGATCATGAAGACTGGCAGTCTCTTATCGATTCCATCCAGAGCATTAACACCATCAGGAGTAGTACCAATAAAACCTGGGCTCTCAAACCGGAAACACTATCAGAACATGATACATACGACATACAAGCCCGATACGATACTTTCAGAGCCCATATCATATCCGACAAACCTGAACTTGAACCATTCTTTGCTGGACCGGCACCAAGGAAAAGCAGATTCTCCCTGTCCAGACTCCAGAAGAAACTCGGTCAGGGCGAGGCTTTCCTTGAGCTCAAATTCAGAAACAGTGAA
>Ga0315338_1003779_pt1 | contig 12768 bp, 9 predicted proteins | sample ASW8metaG_FD_204518 | JGI IMG/M metagenome (GOLD analysis project Ga0315338, IMG submission 204518) | Ammonia-oxidizing marine archaeal communities from Monterey Bay, California, United States - ASW #8 | ecosystem: Environmental > Aquatic > Marine > Coastal | place: USA: California | collected... | reverse complement strand
ACTATCATACTAGTTTTCCAAACTTTCTTTTAAAATCTACTCAAGAATATACCGAAGACCAGGCAAGTTTAGGAGAATACAGAATGTTGAGAAAAGCAAATAAACAACAAATTAAAAATATGGAAAAGGATCGCCAACATTTAGAAAGTACATTTATAGATGGTAGTAACGTAAGAGAAGGCTATTCTTTTCTAACTCGAATATTAGGATTAGTGTCATATTATTGTGAAACTGTTGCAAATGTTCCTGAAAGATCATATGAATATGAAAATGAAACAAAAGTATTAAGTAAAATACCCGCGTTTCCACAAGTTAAATTAAATGATCCAATTGAAGTCCAATTATCCGAATATCAATTATATGAATATACCGATAAACGTATGATGGAAATAGACAAGGAAAAAATGAGCAAAAAGATGAGCAAGGTGAATGATCCTACTAAAAAAACAAGTCAAGTATTCAAAGTATTTACACGTCAAGTTAGTCGTTTTGCTTTTCCACCTAAATTACCAAGACCTCGTATTGAATATTCTAAATTAAAAGACCCCGAAGAGAAGAAAAAGAAAGAAGGAGAAGAAAAGGAGGGAGAGGAAAATAATGAAGGTGAAAATGAAGGCGATATTGAACTGATGCAAGATGCCTTGGGTGACGATGATTTGAGAGATGAAATAGATGGTACTTCTTCTAAAAAAGCACAAATGGATAAAATGAAAAAGGAATACGAAGAAAAGATAATAAAAACATTGGAAAAATTAGAACCCCGTTTCCTTATTCCAAGACAAGAGGGTGATGATGATTTTGCAAATCCAACGTTATCTGAATTAAGTCCTCTATATATTGAATTGTTGAAACGTGTGAATGCTTCACCTGGATTAGTATTCGGTTATTCGCAATTTAGAAAAATAGAAGGTGTTGAATTATTCAAAAGAATATTAGAAGCAAATGGATGGGGTAATTATAATGAGGTTACTTCTAAAATTCGTGCTGACGGTGATTCAAATGTTAATGTAGAAGACCAATTAGATAAATTAGATATAGAAACAGGTATGCGTTGTATTATACAATTAGGTAAGAACGTAACAATAACTGCAATATGTTCTTCTATTGAAACCGTAAATGGTGTAAAAAAATACAAATTTGCTGACATAGAAAGAGAATTCAACGAATCTATACAATTTCATCTGGACGATTGGACAGACATGGGTTTATTTAAATCACAATTAAACCGTTCTGTTTTAGAGCACATTCAATCAACTGAACCCACTAAAGAATTTCCAGAAAATGTAAAAGCATTGACTTCTTATGAATTTAACAGAGAAGACCTTAGTCGCGCAAGATTTGGTCTATGGACTGGTCAAGAAGATACTGGAGAACGCAAATTAATACAAGTTGGTTTTAATGCTCTTTCAAACAAATACGGTCGTCACTGTCGTATGTTAATGACCACTTCTGCTGGTTCAGAAGGTATTAGTTTAAGACATGTTCGTCAAGTTCATATTATGGAACCGTATTGGAATCGTGTTCGTATTGATCAAGTTATTGGTCGCGCGCGTCGTGTCTATTCACATTTAGAGTTAGTTGCTGAACAACAAAACGTTCAAGTTTTTGAATATATTACCAAATTTCCTGAAGAAGAAATAACAGCATTAGAAGAAGATATTCCCGAATTGTTTCTTGATTACATAAAACAAAAAATGGGAAAGGCTGGAACTAAGAAAAAAGAAGCATTAATTAGTTTCTACAACACCTTTGTAACTAACTACAATTCTATGATTGAACAAGATGAAAATAAAACATCTGATGAAACATTATATTTAGGTGGTCAACGTAAATATCAATTAAATCGTTCTTTCTTAGAACTAACCCGAGATGGAGCAATAGATTGTATTATTAATGCCGAAGAAAATAGACAAGCAGGTATATTGAGAGAGGGAATCAAATATAAAGAAATAGAATGCGCTTCTGATGGTAAATTTAGTGGTGAATTTGACCTAAATCAAATAAAACAATATACTGATGAAAATGACAAGTATTCGTTTCCTCTCGTTATAACCAGTGAAGAACTTGCTGTTACTCGTAAAAAGAAACAGAAAGTCGTAAAAGAAACGGTTGGTAAAGCTCGTTTAATTCCAGTTAAAAGAATACCAAATAGAGAGTTATATTGGGAATTTGTCCAAAACAAAATTTGGATATGCACGGATCAGAAAAAATCAAATAGTAATATGAATATATATAATTACTATAGGTACATTGGGTTGGATCCTATATTCAAATCATTTAACCAAAAACAACTTCAATTTGATCCAGTAATTTTGAAAAAGTGTAAGATAGGTTCTTATCTTAATAAAGCAGAAGGAATAGATGAAGATCAAGATGATTTTAAAATTGAACAATTGCGTTTTGAAATAAGTGATACATATTTAATCTATTTAGTTAAATTGCAAAATTATATTCAAAATGCTTGGCAATATTTAACTTCTAAAAATAAAGTTAGTGGTCCATTTACCACTCGTAATGAAGAAGGTCTTGGTCTGTTGCGAACACTTATGTTTATGGGTACTAAGAGTGAATTCCCATTTACGTTTTCTTACAGTGGAAAGGTATATGGTTATTCTGCTTTTTTGAAGAAACGCAAAGCACTTGATTTGAACAATACTGGTGAAAAATCTCCACTTATGTCTTATTTAATGGAACAAGTTGGTTTAATGAAATTACAATTATTCAAAATGAAAAAACAAATGAAATTGAAAAAATCAACACGAAAACCACAAATACAAAAAAAGAAAACGACCGAAGAATTGATTAAAATTGCCGCGAAACTTAAAGTTCCTAAAAGACGAAAAGAAAGAAAAGTTGAAAAAGATGTAGAGGAAAAAGATGTAGAAGAAAAAGAAACAGAACCAGTGGTTAAAAAGAGACGTCGTCGTAGAGGTGAAGACTAAACTTATAATAACTACATATCTCACCTATTATTTACTTAAAGATATATTTCTTATTTATTACATATGTTAATATAGGTTAATACATTTTTATATTCAAAATGAATAACGAATTAAAACTTTTAACTGAACAATGTAATAAAGAAATAGATGAAATTAAGAAAAAATACAAATTAAAGAAACAAGAAGTTCTAGAAAGATATAAAAATCAAAAGAAAAATAATGGGAAAACGAAAAAACAACATATCCCGAAAAAATTGAAAAATATGATATGGGATAAATATGTTGGAAAAGAAAAAGGTATTGGTTTATGTTATTGTTGTAGCGAAGAGATTGATTCAAAGAATTTCGAAGCTGGTCATATTATTCCTGAAGCAAAAGGTGGCCCGACTAATGTTGATAATCTACGTCCTATATGTAGTTGTTGTAATAAATCAATGGGAACACAAAATATGGAAGAATTTAAAGAAAAATATATGAACCAACGTAATAATCCATCGTCTATGTCAATATCATTTGATTTTCTAAATAAAAATCCACTTAATACATTTAATACAAATACACTAAACACGTTTAATAGAGGCGTTTATACAGATGATAGAATATTAATTAACGAAATTCTTGGTATGCCAAATCAAAGACAAAATAGATTTCAAATGGAATATTAGTCATATATTTTATTATATTTTATTTATTTTTATTCATTACAAGATATTACAAGACATAACTTCATCTATACACTTCGTTGCGGTTTCTTTAATTTCACCGATCGACATATTGTTATTTTTAATAAGATTATGTAGTGATTCTACTTCTGATGAATCATCAGAGTCGTCTGGATCTTCAGTGGTATTCAAAAAGGTGGTTACAACCGAATCGTTCGTGTCATTATTATTCAGTTCTTCTTCATTTGAACTTCCTTCTTCGTCTGCTTCATATACTTCGTCTGCTCCATATACTTCGTCTGCTACATTATTATCTTCGTCAAACGTTTCTTCACTTTCATTCTCATTGTTTTCTGTTTGCTGAATGTCACGTTCTTGTTTTAGGTCGGCATAGTAATTCTCCGCGTCTGCTACAGACGTGTCAACGAGTGTCGGGTCAATATGGTGGTTATTTTGGATAACATACTCAGTATCACTATCATATTCATATTCATAGAAATCAACTACTTGAAGAATCTTACCTCGTCCGTAATTTGTAACATACCATTTTCCACAATGGCGAATACTATCATCACTCTTATCCATACTTTGCCCAAGATTATTGAAGATACCTTGACACACTTCCGACCAAGTGTCATAGTAATGTGTTACCTTTTCCGGAACTTCATATGGATCTAATCCAAGTTCAAGGACCAATCTGTATTTGTAATGAACAACAGTTCTTTTTGGTGTAATTTGGTTTTTAGTTGAAGATGACATTTTGAAGTTTAAATACTCTAAAATCTTTTTTTGAAATATAAATTATTAATATATATTTAAATGTAATTTACGTTTAAATAAATACAAGTAATTACAATCAGATTTTAGTTTGAAATTTGAAATTTGAAACTTTGAAATACATATTCATATTCATATATTCATATATTTATTAAAATGACAATTATAGAAGAATATATAGAACATCAAAATAAATATGAAAAGGAATATGGAAAGCGAACCATATTTCTAATGGAGGTAGGTAGTTTTTTTGAATACTATGGAGTCATTAACGTTCCAGAAGGTAAAACAGAATCTGATATGACAGAAGAAGAGAAAATACAAAATAGATGGGGTGCTATATGGGATGTTGCTTCGGACGATGTTTTGAAAATGACCATCTCTCGTCGTGGAAATTGGAAATTTAAACCTTTTATGGCTGGATTTCCGAATCATTCAATTGAAAAGCACCTTGATAAGTTGCTTTCTTGTTCTTATACTGTAGTAATTATGAAGCAAAAAGCATATGATACAAGCGACCCCGAACGTTATATAGAAGGTATATATAGTCCAGGTGTTAATACATCAAATCTTACATATGAATCCAATTATTTAGCGTGTATTTGCGTGGATACTTTCAAATTTTACAGCACAGGACGAACTGGTCTATCAATTGGTGTAGCATTTATAGATGTATCTACAGGTGAAAACAAATTATATGAAACGACTTCAAAAAAGACAGATATATTACATTCAGTGGATGAGGTTTATCGTCTAATTCAAAGTCATAGTCCTCAAGAGATACTGCTATATGTTCCGGAAAGTGTAATGAAAGATAATTTAGATGAATGTGTCGTTTTGAATGCTGAAAACAAATTATGTAAAAAGTTTTTGATTAGTGCATTTGAATTATATAAGACAACCTATCATTTCAAAGAGAATCTTTCAAAACATAGCAATAAAGATTATCAAATAGAATTATTGAATAAGATTTTTGAAAACAATACAAAGATGTCTATTTTTGAATATTTAGACATTACATATTATGAAGTGAGTTTGAAAGCATATGTTGGTATGCTTGAATTCGCCTATCATCATAGTGAAGAAATTTCAAAACGTGTTCATAAACCGAATATAATTACAGATAATAAGAAACTCATTTTGAATTATAACTCTATTCAACAATTGGAGATTATAGCAGATAAGAATAAGACTCATCATCTTAACAGTAAACACGATTCTCTTTTGAGTATTTTGAATAAATGTAAGACGAGTATGGGAAAGCGATTATTTAAAGAGAGGTTATGTCATCCTATTACAGATTCAAAAGAATTGAACAGACGGTATTCGCAAGTTGATTTTTTCAGACAGAAAGAGTCGTGTGAATCGGATGAAACAAATGAAGAATCATCTACCAAACATAAATATCGCACGTTTGAACCTTATCTGATGAATATAAATGATTTGGAAAGAGCTCATCGTAAAATGACAATGGGATGTCTATATCCAAGCACATTTACAGGACTTCACCGTTCATATATGAGCGTCCATTCTATATTAGACAATATGGAAAATGAAAGTCATTTGTTTTTCAAAACTGATACAATTTCAAATTTCAAAAAATTCACAGATGAATATCAAACTATATTTGATTTACAATCAATTGGAAATATTTACAGAGAAAAGATAAATAGAAGTATTTTCAAAACAGGTGTATATGAAGATATAGACAAACTTCAAAATAAAATCAATAACCATCACAAAGCATTTAGATTGGTAGCGAAGGCACTTTCAAAATTTATTTGTGATCCTCGTAATTCAAAAGGGAAAGGAAAGAGTGAATATCTTGTTAAAATTGATAGAAATGAGTCGGATGGTAAGTTTATATCTTGTACCAAACGGCGTTCACAACTGCTAAAACATGGATTTCAAAAAGCAGGAAACAAACCAATTACTATAAAAGTGAGTGAAGATATGGAATTTGAATTAGATCCTCTTAAAATAGAATATAAAAATATGAGAAGTGTAACAAGAATCAAGATGGAACAATTGAACAATATGGCATATGGTCTTATTTCATTAGAGGAACGGATGCATCGCAAATGTAAAGAATATTTTCAAAATGTTATCCAGGATTTTATTTCAGAAGATAAATACAAACACTCATTAGAGGACATCGCAACTGGTATCGCGCTACTTGATGTAAATATCTCGGCAGCAAAAGCTTCCATTCAATACAATTATTGCCGACCTTCTATTGTGGAAAGTAATGGTTGCGATACATCTTTCATAAAAGCAAAGCAAGTTCGCCACCCTATTATAGAACGTATTAATGATAATTATGAATATATTCCAAATGATATAAATCTGTCGCAAGATTCGGTTTCTGGTATTCTATTATATGGATGTAATATGTGTGGTAAAAGCAGTTATATGAAATCTGTAGGACTAAATGTTATTATGGCACAGGCGGGATTCTATACTTCTGCCGAATCTTTTGAATACTCTCCGTACGAATATATATTTACTCGTATATCGGGAAATGATAATCTTTTTGAAAATCAGTCTTCATTTGCAGTTGAGATGTTGGAATTGAGAAATATTTTCAAAAGATGCAATAGTAGAAGTTTAGTTCTTGGCGATGAATTGTGTAGAGGAACGGAGAGTGTTTCGGGAAAAGCAATTGTTGCTGCTGGAATCTGTAAATTAAGAGCAACTGATAGTCATTTTATTTTTGCAACACATTTACATGGACTGGATTCTATAGATGAAGTAAAGAGTTTAACGAATGTAAAAGCATATCATTTGAGTGTTGAATATTGTAGAACAACTGAGCGTCTTATATATGATCGACAGATGAAAGAGGGTTCAGGGAGTTCTTTATATGGTTTGGAAGTGTGTAAAGCAATGGATATGGACACTGATTTCTTGGAAATTGCCAATCGTATTCGAAAAAGAGAAGCTGGAGAAAGCGAAACCTTACTTGGAGAAGAGAAGAAATCACAATATAACAATCGCGTCTATATGGATATATGTGCTATATGCGATAATGTGGCGGAGGAAACTCATCATATTAAATATCAGAAAGATGCCGATTCAAATGGGTTTATAGGGCACGTTCATAAAAATAATAAGAGTAACTTAGTTCCTTTATGTAAAGAGTGTCATAAGAAAGAAACATATGGAAAGATTAATATAGTTGGGTGGGTAGACGCTACAGATGGAAGGAAATTGAAAGTAACTCGTGGTGAAAATATGGAACTTACTGATTTTACATATAATTATATACCAACAAATAAGATTATATATGAAGATTTTCAAAAAAAAGGAGATTCAAATAGTTCAAATAGTTCAAATAGTTCAAATAGTTCAAAAACAAAAGTAAAAGGTTTCAAAAACCTAACAAAAGAGCAACACGAATATATTTTGAAATGCGTCGAGGATAACTCAAATTTGAAAACAAAAGATTTGCTATTCAAAATAAATGATGATTGTCCTATACAAGGATTCAATTGTACCTCACATATATTGCGGAAAATCAAAACCCAAATTTCAATTTAATAAAAAATATATGTAAATCCACATTAGTTTATATGTAAGTTTGTAATCTAAATTTTTATTTTATGTCTTAAACGTATAAAATCGCACCCATTTTCGCCATTTCCACCATTTTACTTCGGATTATCATAAAAGAACTTACCCCAAAAGGCTCGTAATTCCTTGATTTTGTCGTACCTTGTTTTTCGGGCAACTTGAACCATCTGCCCACATGTGAAGTTCGCTTCAAATAGATCGTGGGTTGTGTCTATAATTTCTTTGCGAATCGTGCGTGCTGTTTGAATCTCTCGGTCGTACCTTTCTTCCATCTTGTAAAGTTCCACCTGAAGTTCCGGTGAAAGTTTGTCCATTTGCTCTTCTAAAGTTGGAAACATTTTTCTCATTTCGGCATCCTGAATCGCCTTCTCATATTCCATTTGTTCTCGTGATAATTGTGGTGATTGCGTTGATTCCATTGTGTTTGCGTGCTTTAGTGTTTTATTTTATAGCGGTAACGTATCTGTAGTAATCGTGTGTGTTTGTCTTATTTATTCTATATACTGTTTATAAACAATCAGATTTTTTTGAGATGGGACAAACTATATCTATAAATAAACGTAATATACATAAAACTCATCGATTTACGGATAAAATGTATGAAAAATTAAACTATTATGTTAGTAAAAATTATGCTACAACTTACGAGAAACATTTTGCAAAAACTATGGAACCTGTTTTTGAAAATATTTTAAATATACCTGTATTTTATTGTACATATACATCAAATTATTGTATTATAGCAAGAAGATTAAATAAATCTCGTTTAATAGAGGCAAAGGCATTAATATATAATGATGAAAAACGATACAAAAATTTTACAAAAGGCTATGCTAAGTTAGTTCAAACAAAGTTTTCAAAAATCTTTAAAGCAAACAACTAAAGTTTTCAAAAACTTAACACATTGTTCTCATATAAAAGCATTTCTATTTCGTTTGAAAGTTCTTCATATTTTGAATTTTGAAAATGATATAAATATATGTAATCTCGTATATCATCTATAAAATATATGAATTTTTCAAAATTCAAATCTTTCATTTTAAGATTTTTTGAAATTAGATGTTCTGTCAAAATTATTTTGAGGATTTCAAATTGTTTCAAATCTTTCTTTTCTTCTTTGATAAAATTTTGAACATTTTGAATTATTGAATTCATATTATAAATATACCAATCTTTTATCTTTTTTGAAATGTATATTTTACATTATAAGATAGTATTCATCTTCTGTTTCAGTAATTTCAACTGAATTTTTATGGCGACCACAGAAAGAACTTCCCATTTTACACGCACAACCACATGTTAAACCTTTCTTTTTTCCACTTTTAACTATAGCACTGCAATATACGTTATTTTCCGTAACCTTATAACAAGGTGGGTATACATTTGGTTTGAATTTTGGCAATAGAGACTGGATGAAATGACGGCAATATGGACATTGTCTTATTTCCTTTAGTTTATATTTTTTGTGATGATTTGTAGAGTTTTTATAAAAAGAATAGTATAAACATTCAAAATGATATATATGATTACAAGGTGTTTTTATTATGTCCTCTTTTTTTAAATCAATTGAATCATTACAAATATAACAATTGTGTTCTTGATTTTCTAATTGTTTCTTTAATTCAATCATAGTTTGAGAATCATCTTTGAGATTTTGAAAATTGTATTTTTGAAATTTATGTTCCATTTCTATTAGAAAATATAAAGTGAAGTATAGATATAAATGTATAACTGTAAATGTATACATAAATCTTACATTTAAATAAATATCACAAAACCATATATTTTCCACTAAGAATAATATACTTTTTTATTATATATATTATTCAATATAGATATGGATTTAATAAATGATTCTCAAACCTATTTATCTGGGTCAGAAATAATAAAATATATAGCAATAGCAGTATGTGGTATATTAGTTGTACAAGTACTATTCAAAAGTGTGAAAGATAAACTTTCTCTACTTATTCAAATATGTATTATCGGTGCATTAATGTATTTTATTTTGAAATATGATATTCAAAAAAAGAAGAAAGATGAAGCCGAGTTTTCAAAAATAGATGAGGATGAATCACCTGTCCAACTCAAAGAATTATTGAAAAAAGACAAGGACGCCTTTGCTATATATAAAGCATTACTTGACATTCGCATATATAATGATAATTCTTATGATACTTCTCTTATGAGATATATGGAATTTTTGAATTTGAAAGATATGATTTTACATAGCAATAGTGAAAATTTAAAAGGATTATATGAAACTACTGATATGAAAATAGATTCATGTTTGAATGAGTTATTAGTTGTTAGTAAAAACACAAGCGATGAAGATTCTTTGAGAATCCAATCAGCAGTTCGTAAATTGTATAAAATACTATATGGAGTTCATATGTTGGAAATTAAAATACATCTAAAAGAACAATGGAAGAAAAAAGAAATTACAAATACATCCTTTCCTATTACATTAGAAGATACAAAGGTAAAAGGTAATATATTAACCGATCATAGAAATTATAATTTACATTATTCAGTCTATTAAACAAGAACTAACTTAAACTTATATGGTCATATAAATATACTTTTCAAAAAGTAATATCAAAACATACTTTTCAAAGTTCAAAATGTCATTTCCTTTTTATAAATATTTTCAAATTATTCCAAAACGAGAATTATATAATTTAGCTATACATCCTGAAAATGGGATTTCAAAATATATGAAGTGTTCAAAAAGAGGTCATTTATCTTCAAATGATTACAAGATTAATACATTACTAAACGTATTTCAAATAAATACAATATGTGGGTTTTATGGAGCAATGCGAAGTGTTACATTATGGATGGATAATCAGGTTATTCCAATCATTAGACAGTTAATTCAAAATAAAAAAGCGCCTAAAATTCAAAGATTTATTAGAAACTATCAGTGTAGGAAAAATATGGGCGGAGATATTAGAAATTATCTTCATCTTAGCTCTGTAAATAAAGTTCGAATGGCATTTTATGCGACAATGCATGATTCACGAAGCCTAATGGGTCTAAGTTACGAAGAGAAAATGCAAATACCTACAATAGCATGGATACTTGGTATTGTGAAAGATGGTAGAGTATACGCAGATTTACCAGAAGAAATTAAAAATAATCCCAATCCAGATGTCGGTTTATTCTTTGCGAAAATATTAATAGAACTCGGTGACTGGTATCCAAGTTTTATACCAACTCATATTCGGAATATAATACAAGAACAAGAAAATACATAAAGAACAAGAAAATACATAAAGAACAAGAACATATATAAAATAAAGAAAATATAAAAGGAAAATCTATTCATCGGTTTCTTCTGTCAAATTCTTATACACATTCAACGTTCTTGCGGATGAATCTTTTGTATCACCAGACCATTTAGGAACCCAATAATATGGAATCAAATTAAGATTTTCAAAATGTTTCATATAAATCGCTCTAAAATACGCTCCTTTTTTTGAGTGAGGATGAATTTCCTCTCTTCCGCTTTTCAAAATGTCATCGCCAAATTCCATTCCTTCGCAATGTTTATTTACCATAGCATGCCAGTCATTTTCAATTGAACTACAACCATTACTGAAGGCTTCTTTTACACGCCATAGAACTTGTTCTGGAAGCAATCCATCATCAAAAATATGCCGTAACATCCATTTTTCAACAGGACGACCATCTCTTACATTATGTTTCGGACTCTTATATACAGGATGAAGACCGTTGTACAGACTGACAAAATCACGATCTAAAAAAGGAACGCGTCCTTCTAATCCGTGTGCGGCAATGCATTTTTCACATCGTAATACATCAAAATATGGCAAGTCTTTTACCAATCGACAAGTTTCATTTTGAAATGCTTCCAAACTCGGTGCATTATGAAAATACATATATGATCCACTTAATTCATCAGCACCTTCGCCTGTATACACTACTTTAATATCAGTTTCTTCTTGAATATATTTACAAAGCAAATACATAGGTGTGCTTGCGAGAACCGTTGTTTCGTCCCAACTTTCTATATGATAAATTACCTCTGGAATTGCGTTTAACATTTCTTCTTTCGTTACAATGACTTCATGATGAATAGAATTAATATGATCGGCGACCATCCGCGCATATTTCAAATCAGTTGCTCCTTCCATACCAATAGAGAATGTATTAATCCTCTGTGGTGCGAGTTTTTTGGCAACTAAGGCAGAGACCAAACTTGAATCAAGTCCTCCACTTAAAAGACACCCAATAGGTCGGTCGGACATAAGGCGATTTTCAACCGCCTTTTCAAATACGTTCCTTACCGATGTTTGAATCTCTTGATTTGTTTTGTAATTTTCAATATTTGCTGATTCAATTGCGTGCATTTGAAAATATTCTTCACACCAAACATATTTATTTTTTCTGATTTCTCCGTTTATATAATAATGTCCAGCTGGAAAATTACGTGTATAATAATGCATGTGTCTTGGGATAGATTTCATCTCACTAGCGACGTATAATTCATCATTTCCTTGTGCGTAATATAATGATCTAATACCATGAGGGTCTCTTGCGATGATAATTTTTGATTTATTTTCACGTATATCTACAATACAAAACGCATATACGCCATCTAATTCGGCGATTAATTTATCAATTTCACTATCGCCATATTTTTCATATAAAGATAATATAACTTCACAGTCACTTTCTGTCTTAGTATTTAATTCATGTTTTACACGAAGTTCTTTGTGGTTGTAAATTTCACCATTACAAATACAAAATAAAGTTTCCTCTTCATTTTGAAATGGTTGCGATCCATT
>Ga0315338_1003778_pt1 | contig 12768 bp, 13 predicted proteins | sample ASW8metaG_FD_204518 | JGI IMG/M metagenome (GOLD analysis project Ga0315338, IMG submission 204518) | Ammonia-oxidizing marine archaeal communities from Monterey Bay, California, United States - ASW #8 | ecosystem: Environmental > Aquatic > Marine > Coastal | place: USA: California | collected... | reverse complement strand
TCGGCAAGCTGATCCGAGAGCGTTGCACGCATCACAAAGACCGCTTCCAATTTTCCGGCGGCAACCCGGTCTAGCACCTCATCGGTATCGGCCGAGTACGTGATCTCGGGCTCCGGTGCGCCCGCGTTCGCGAGCAACTTGTCGATCAACGTGGAGTGCAACACCGTGACATCCAGCGATGCCAGGGGCGAGTCACCGTTGATGCGCACCGCCGCCGGCTTCTCGATCAGAAGTAGCTCGTCGCTACCCTTGATCGCGAGGCCGAACGCGTTGGTCTCGGGAGTGGAGCGCTCGAGTGCGTCTTCAAGTTGCTTGCGGCCCTCTGCATCGAACGGCAGCCGCGTCACCTTGAACTGCTCCTCGACGAGCTTCGTGTAGGCCTTCCAGTCGGCACCGCGCGAGCGTTCCACCTGGCGGTGCGTCGGGAGGATGAGCATCCCCGGATCTTCGAACGCCCCGAGAAACGCCATTACGTGGGCAGCCGGTTCTTCCTCGTCGGTTGGACCGCCTTCCGGTAACAACTCGCCGTCGGGTCGCGCAACGCCGAAATAATTGAGCGCCGTCTCATAGCGATGATGGCCGTCGGCGATGAAGATGGTACGTCCTTCCACCGCCGCGCTTATCTCTGCGATCCGAGCGGGATTGCGAACGACCCACAGCCGCGAACGGACACCTGAAAACGTGACGTCCAAGTCAGCCGGGGAGTCCCAACCGTCATCGGGCTCAGGGTGAAAGTCGGCGTTGGAGTACAGGCCGAAAATAGGACTCAGATTGGCCTTCGTTTCCGAGGTAAGCGCCAGGCGATCGGTCTTGTGATGCGAAAATGTCCGCTCATGCGGCCGCACGACGCCGGTTGAGAACGGCTCGAGATGCAGCGCGCCGATGACGCCGGTACGCTGGCGTGGGCCGTCGACGTCGAAATCCTGGCTATACAGGTAAAAACACGGGCCGGCGTCCGGCTCGAGGGCGCCATCGGTTTGCCAGGCGCGAAAAAGCTTGGCGGCCTCGCCATGGCCATCGCGGTTCAGAATGAGGCGGGTCGCGTTGTACTCGCCGGCGTCGTACAGGGCATCGCGCTCAGCGGCGCTGATCACGTCGTAGGGCGGCGCGACGACGGCGTCTAAACTGCCGACTTTCTCAGGGTTATAACGAATTCCACGGAACGGTCGGAATCGGGCCACTTCAGGTATCTACTCTCTTCATTAGGTTGGATCCGGTTTGCGACGCAATGCGCCGTCGAGAGGCAGATAAACCCTGGATCGCGAAAAAGCTCAACCAGCCGCAGTGCGTTCGGCTCCCTGGGCCCGGTGCCCTGTCTTCGAGGGCCGATACCGGCTAAAAACTCGCCCGTGGTAGAGAGCAACGCAGATCCATCCCTGAACGTATTCGGCGAAGAGCTCGAGTCTTGCAGCAACAACCCCCTGACGGGGTTTTTCCGCGATGGTTGCTGCAATACGAACGACCAAGACGTGGGCTCGCACACGGTGTGCATCGAGGCGACGGACGAGTTCCTGGCCTACTCCCGCGCCCAAGGTAATGACCTATCCACGCCTCGGCCGGAGCTCGGCTTCGACGGCGTCGAGACAGGCAACTGCTGGTGCTTGTGCGCCGCACGCTGGCTCGAGGCGCATGAGGCAGGTGCGCCACCAAAGGTCTACCTGCGGCGCACGCATCAACGTGCGCTGGAAATCGTCCCTCTCGCGCTGCTGCGTACGCATGCGCTGGATCTGAACTGAACCGACCTTGCGCCTACCGCAATTCTACCGGCAAAGACGCATAGCGATGCCAGAACGGCATGTGTACGAGTTCCAGCTGATCGCGATCGACTGCCAGGCGTAGATCGGGGTAGCGCGCCAGCAGCGTCGTGAGCGCGATCTTAGTTTCCATGCGTGCAAGCTGAGCGCCGAGGCAGAAGTGCGCGCCGAACCCGAGCCCCAAGTGCTTGTTCGGCGAGCGCGCGATGTCGAAGCGTTCGGGATGTTCGAACGCGCGCGGATCGTGATTGGCCGCACCCAGCAACGGAATCACCGCCGTACCCCGCGGAATTTCCACGCCGTGCAGCCGAACGTTCTCTGTCGCATAGTTCAGCTTGGTCCCTTGCACCGACCCTCGGTAGCGAATGACCTCTTCGACCGCCGTGCCCATGAGCTCGGGCTGCTCGCGCAGACGTGCGAGTTGCTCGGGGTGGTCGAGCAATGCCACGACGCCGTTGGTGATCAAATGCACGGTCGTCTCGTAACCCGCAACGACGAGCAGAAAAACGAAGCTCAGGAGCTCGTCCTCACTCAACGAGTCCCCTTCCTCCTCGGCATGGATCAGGCCGGTGAGAATGTCTTCGCCGGGATGGGTCCGCTTCTTGGCAATCAAGGTCCGCATCATCCGGATCGCGCCGCGAAGGTCCCAGAACAACGAACGAAACAGCGTCCAGCCCGAAAAGCCTTTCGTCAAGACGTTCATGATGCGCTGGAACTCGGGCATGTCGCGCGGGTCGAGCCCGACGAGTTCTGAGATTACCGTGACGGGGATCGGCAGGCAGTAGCTCGATTGCAGATCGACCGTGCCCTTCTTCTCGGCACGGTCGAGCAGTTCGTGGGTGAGGCTTTCTATACGCGTGGATAGTCGGTCGATCGCGTGCGGCGTGAACGCTTTGCTCACCAGATTGCGAAGTCGGCGGTGCGCCGGATCGTCTTCGACGATCAAGCTCTCGGAGAGAAGCGCCAGCGACTTCGGCATCGGAAACGGCATTCTTCCGCCACCCGTCGCCGTCGTGCGGTTGCGGACGAAGCGCGGGTCCTTCAGCAGCGCCAGACAGTCGTCGTAACGGCTAAGAAGATGAAACTTTATGATCGCGAGCCGGCCGCGATACACGGGTGCCTGCTCGCGCAGCACCTCGTAGTACTCGTACTTACGCTCGCAGAACGCGCGGCTCGCCGGATTAATCGGCGCGCGCGGTAGCTCTAGAACCGTGCGATGCACTTTATCTCGACTTTCAACTCGGGCATGGCCAGCGCGGCCACCTGAACCATCGTTTGGGTCACACCGGCTTCGCCGCCGAATAGCGGCGAAGTTGCTGCCACACCTAGCCCCGTAGCGCCCCAGCGTATGAAGCCATGTCTTGATATCGGGTCGCCCATGGTCCTCTCCGTGCTCTCGTGAGCTGTGTCTTTCTTCTCTGATGCCATCGTTGCCGCTTTGTCCTTCGAGAAAGAACGATGGGCTCTATTCGCTGAGCGCAACGTGCTTCGTGAGATCGTCGCGAGATAGCGCGCCTTCGCGACGCAAATAGAATTGCCCATCGAGAAACTCGATAACACTCGAGGGCACACCGCCCGTCCGCGCTCCACCCTCGAGGTAGTACGCGACCCGATCACCGAAGTATGCGCGCGCGTCGCCGGCCGTGGTCGCCGGCGGAAGAGCGCTCGGGTTTGCAGATGTGGACGTCACCGGAACACTGCACGCTTCAAGAAGGCGCACCACCATCGGATCGGCAGAACACCGAAGGCCGACACCACCGGACGGCCCGACTAGCGCAGGCGAAACACGCTCGTTCGCCGGCAGGACAATAGTCAACGGCCCCGGCCAAAACGCGTTCATTAGGCCTAATACCTCGGGAGCAAGCGGCCCGGCAACGAGCGCATCGACCTGTTGGGACCCCGAAACGAGCAGCGAAATGCCCTTGCTTCTGTCGCGCCCCTTGAGCGCAAGAAGTCGCTCGACTGCCTGCTCGGATGTCGCATCGACGCCGATGCCGTAGATCGTCTCGGTCGGATACACGATCGCCCGACCGTCGAGAACAGCGGCTCGGGCACGAGCAAGGTCGTCGCCCGTTTCACTCAATCGGCGGCTACCTGTTCGACCACGCCCGGCACCTTCTTGGCCATCGCTTTTTTGAAGCGATCGAGCTTGCCGGCGATTTTCTTGTCGCCGAGCGCTAGGATCTGGGCTGCCAAGATGGCCGCATTCTCTGCACCACTGCCACCGATCGCCAACGTGCCCACAGGAACACCAGCCGGCATCTGAACGGTCGCTAGCAGCGCGTCCATCCCTTTGAGCGCCCCGGATTCGAGCGGAACGCCAAGCACCGGCAGCGTCGTGTGTGCGGATACGGCACCCGCAAGATGCGCGGCACGTCCGGCACCGACGATAAATATTTCGATACCGCGTCGTTTCGCCGACGATGCGTACTCGGCCGTCTCGGCGGGCGAGCGGTGTGCCGACGTGACCACGACCTCGTGATCGATACCGAACTCCTTGAGCTTCTTCGAAGCGCGCGACATCTGATCCATGTCGCTCGTGCTACCCATCAAGATCGCTACGCGGGGTTTGGCCTTTCGTGTCTTCGCCATAAAACCTTCACCTTCCCTCTATATTCTCGACGCCGTGGCCTACGAGATCGCTTTGCGCGCGATGTCGCGGCGGATGTGGACACCTTGCCAGGTAATCTTCTCGACTGCAGCGTAGGCCCGCCCGGTTGCATCGGCAATGGTGTCCGCCCGCGCGGTCACGCCGAGGACACGGCCGCCGGTGTTCACCCAGTTTCCGTTCTCGTCGCGAGACGTGCCTGCGTGGAATACTTCGACCCCGTCCATTGCCCCGGCGTCTTCTATGCCCGTGATGACACGCCCCTTCTCATACGTTCCCGGATAGCCGCCCGAGGCCATGACGACACAAACCGCCGCATCGTCCGCCCACACGGCCTTCGCGGACGCGGCAGTGCCGTCGATACACGCCTCGATCAAATCGACGAGGCTGCCCTCGAGCCGCATCATGAGCGGCTGGCATTCCGGGTCGCCGAAACGACAGTTGTATTCGAGTACTTTCGGGCAACCGTCCTTAATCATCAGCCCGGCGTACAACACACCGCGGTAGTCGATGCCGCGACCGCGCAGCGTATCAACGGTGGGTTGAATCACGGTCGATACAACTTCGTCGGCCATCGCGCCGTCAACGATCGGTGCCGGTGAGTAGGCGCCCATGCCGCCGGTATTGGGGCCTTCGTCGCCGTCGAAAGCCTGCTTGTGATCCTGGGACGGCGCGAGCGGGATCACGTCTTTGCCGTCGGTGAGCGCAATGAACGAGGCCTCTTCGCCTTCTAGGAACTCTTCGACCACTACGTTCGCGCCGGCTTCGCCAAATGCTCCGCCCGACAACATGGAGTCCAGCGCTCGGTCGGCCTCATCGAACGACTGGCAAATAACGACGCCTTTGCCGGCGGCCAATCCGTCGGCTTTGACGACGACCGGCAACCCGAGCTCGCGCGCGTACTTCTTGGCGGGTTCAACTTCGTCAAACTTGCCGTAGGCCGCTGTGGGCACGCCGGCCTCGATGAGAAGCTCTTTTGTAAATGCTTTCGACGCTTCGAGTTCGGCACCACTTTTGTCGGGACCGAAGATCCGCAACCCACGATCGCGAAACACATCGACGATACCGTCGGCCAGGGGAACTTCCGGACCAACTACGGTGAGGTCTATTCCGACTTCGCTCGCGAGATTCGCTAGACCACCGATATCGCCGCCACCCACCGCGACGCACTCTGCAACCTGCGAAATACCCGCCGAGCCCGGCGCAGCAAATACTTTTTCTACGCGCGCGTCCGACTCGAGCTTCCACGCCAACGCGTGTTCGCGGCCCCCACCGCCTATGACCAGTACCCTCATCCTAGTCGCCTAGTGTCTGAAATGCCGCACGCCCGTGTGGACCATCGCCATGTCGCGTTCATCGGCTACGGCCGTCACCTCGTCGTCACGCATACTGCCACCGGGTTGGATGACCGCTGTCGCACCGGCTTCCGCGCACACTTCGAGTCCATCAGGAAATGGGAAGAACGCGTCGGATGCGACGACGCACCCTTCCGTCTCCAGTCCGTGCTCGCGTGCGCGCAACACCGCAATACGGGCTGAATCCACACGGCTCATCTGTCCGGCGCCCACACCAACCAAGCGATCCTCGTGCGCGAGCACTATCGCGTTCGACTTGACGTGCTTGCTCACGCGCCACGCGAAATCGAGCGCACGGCTCTCGCCGTCCGTAGCCGCACGCTTGGTCACCAATTTCGCCGTTGCGATCGCGCTGCCTTCTAGGTCGCGGTTCTGCACGAGCAATCCACCAAGCACACGTTTCATATCGGGTGCATCGGCGCCGCCGCCGGTGCGCGAATCCACCTCGAGCAGGCGCACGTTGCGTAGACTTTTGGTCTCTTTGTAGATTTCCAACGCGTCGTCGGTGAACGACGGAGCGAGGATGATTTCGAGAAAGACATCCTTCATCGCCTCGGCGGTCGCGCCATCGACCTCACGATTGAACGCGATGACCCCGCCGAAAATAGAGACGGGATCACAGCTGCGGGCCTTGTTGAAGGCTTCGGCCGGCGTGTCGGCAGTCGCGGCACCGCAAGGATTCGTATGCTTGATGGCAACGCACACGGTCTCGTCGAACTCCATGACAAGCTGGAGCGCCGCATCGGCGTCGACGATGTTGTTGTAAGACAGCGCCTTGCCCGCCAGCACTTTCGCCGCACCAATGGAGGGCCCGTCGATAGAAGGCGCGCGATAAAACGCCGCCTTTTGATGCGGGTTCTCGCCGTAGCGCAGGTCCTGCACGCGCTGCCATTGTTGGTGGATCGTATCGCCGAAGGTCGAATCCCCCTGTCGGCCCAAGTAGTCGGCGATCATGCCGTCGTATGCGGCGGTGGCTTGGAACGCTTTAACAGCCAGTCGTTTGCGCGTTGCCTCGCAGACCGTACCGTCGCCACCGATCTCTTCGATAACCGCGGCGTAGTCGGCTGGATCGGTCACGATCGCAACGTCGGCGTGGTTCTTTGCCGCCGAGCGCACCATCGACGGACCGCCGATATCGATGTTCTCAATCGCTTCTTCGTACGAACAGTCACGCGCGGTGACCTCTGCGAAGGGATAGAGGTTCACACAAACCAGATCGATGTAGTCGATGTTGTTCGCCACAACCTGCTCTCGGTGCGACGCATCGTCGCGTCGCGCAAGAATACCGCCGTGCACCTTCGGGTGTAGCGTCTTGACGCGACCGTCGAGGATTTCCGGCGAGCCGGTATGTTCACTCACGTCGACCACCGCGATACCCGCATCTCGCAGTGCGCGGGCGGTGCCGCCCGTAGATAGAATCTGTACGCCGTGCGCGGCCAAGCCCTTCGCGAAGTCGACGATACCGTCTTTGTTACTGACGCTTACGAGCGCCCGTTCGATACGCTTACTCACCCCATCTCCTAGATGCTACTCGCTGTTCACGTGCAGGCGCCTGACGCGCGTTCCGACCCGCGAGACCAACTCATAGCTGATCGTGTCTATCAACTCGGCCATCTCGGCGGCCGGTGGGTCCGCCCCCCAGAGCACCGCAGAATCGCCCACGGCAACATCGGGCACGGTAGTGGCATCGATCATGATGTGGTCCATGCACACTCGGCCGATGACCGGTAGCGATTTGCCGCGGATGATCACCCTGCCGCTGTTCGACAACGCCCGCGGATAGCCGTCCGCGTAGCCAATACGAACCGTCGCGACCCTGGTCGCCGCCTTGGTTCTATAGGTATGGCCATATCCAATCCCTTCGCCGGGGCCAACCTCAGCCACCCGAATCACAGGCGCGGTCAGTGTCATCGCCGGACGAAGTTCAGCCTTGGCACCGAGTTCTTTTGAGGGCGCCAGACCGTAGAGCATCAAGCCCGGGCGCACCGCGCTCAGGTGTGACGGCGTGCAACCGAGAATCGCCGCGCTGTTCGCCGCGTGCTGTGCCAACTCGTGGCCGGACTTGCAGGCCTCAGAGAAAATTTCGAGTTGTTTGTCGGTCGTGGGGTCGCCGGTGTCCTCGGCCATCGCGAGATGCGTGCAGACGGCAACGGTCTCCACGTGGTCGAGTGCCCGTGCAAAACGCAGCAGTTCGGACGCGTCGCTCGGCGCTGCACCGAGGCGATGCATTCCCGTGTCGATATGCAGGTGAACACGAACCGTCGTTCCCTGCTGTTCGGCAGCCGTGTCGAGCGCCGAAAGCAGGTCGCGATCAAAGACAACTATCTCGGCCCCCGTACCGGCAGCGAACTGCGCATCGCCGGGAGGTATGCCGCCGAACACGATCAGGCGCGTAGGATCCGTGTGCTCGGCGAGATCAGCCGCCTCGTCGAGACAGGCCACGCCGAACCGTTCGCAACCGGCGACTTCGAGCGCCCGCACGACCTGGGGGGCACCGTGCCCGTAGGCGTCGGCCTTGACCATCGCGATGATATCGACCCAAGGGCCGATTAGTTTGCGGACTTCACCGTAGTTGTGAACGATCGCGCCGAGGTCGATCTGTGCAAGCGGTCGGCCGGAAGACAAGAGAATCCGCAGATACCAAGCGCCCGGCGGGTTGTAAAGGAAAAAGCACGGCGCTATCCCTCGCCTCATGAGGCTGGTCGTGAACGGCGAAAAACGGGAGTTTTCCGGTGATCCAACGATAACCGGACTGCTGGTCGAGTTGGGTCTCGCCGAGAAGAAAGTGGCCGTGGAACTCAACCGCTCGGTGATCGAGAAGACCGAGTGGGAATCGACCGATCTGAGTAACGACGACGACCTCGAAATCGTCCATTTCGTCGGCGGCGGCTGACGCACTCCGGGCTAGGCAATGGCAGTACCCAAAGACGATTCGTATCAACTCGCAGGCCGGGAGTTTCGTTCGCGCCTGATCGTGGGTACGGGCAAATACGCAGACTTTGAGCAGACCAAAGAAGCGATCGAGATCACGGGTGCCGAAATCGTCACCGTCGCCGTGAGGCGCGTGAACATCACCGACCCGGGCCAGCCGAACCTGCTCGACTACATCAGCCCCGACAAGTACACGATCCTGCCGAATACGGCCGGTTGTTATACAGCCGAGGACGCCATTCGAACCTGTCGCCTCGCTCGCGAAGCAGGCATCGGCAAGCTGGTAAAACTCGAAGTCATCGGGGACGAGAACAACCTCTACCCCGACGTACCGGCGACAATCGAAGCCGCTAGAATACTCGTCGATGAGGGTTTCGACGTTCTTCCCTACATCACCGACGACCCGGTCGCGTGTAAGAGACTCGAAGATATCGGCTGCGCCGCCGTAATGCCGCTGGCTGCGCCGATCGGCTCCGGCCTCGGGATTCGAAATCCCTACAGCATCAAGATCATCCTCGAACAGTCGTCGGTGCCCGTTATCGTCGACGCGGGCGTCGGTACCGCATCGGATGCCGCCGCGGCGATGGAACTGGGTTGTACCGCCGTGTTGATGAACACGGCCATCGCCGGTGCCGAAGATCCTCTAGCGATGGCGCGCGCGATGAATCTCGGGGTGGACGCCGGGCGCACCGCCTACCTGGCGGGACGCATCGGCAAGAAGCTCTACGCAACGGCGTCGTCCCCGCTCACCGATCTCATCAGCTAGTCGCGTGGCCGGTGCTCTCCCCAGCCCGGCACTTTGCTTGATCACCGACGAAACCCGTTCGCTCGAAGACAACGAACGCACCATACGCGCCGCGCTGGATGCCGGATGCCGTTGGATACAGTTGCGCCATCGTCGCATCGACGCACGCTCGCTGCACGATTGCGCCCAGCGCCTGCGCACGCTCACGCTCGAGTACGAAGCCACGCTGATCGTAAACGAGCGGGTTGATATTGCCGTCGCCGTCGGTGCGGACGGCGCGCACCTGCCCGCCGGTGGTCTCTCGCCCGCCATGGCCCGCACGTTGGTAGGCAACGACAAATTGCTCGGCTGCTCGGTGCATTCGAGCGATGAGATCCAGGCCCTGCGCAACGAAGCGGTCGACTATTTCCAGTTTGGGCCGATCTTCGACACAGCCTCCAAGCGGGCTTTCGGACCCCCGCAGGGACTCGACGCCCTCACCCGTGCGGTTCGCGCTGCGGCCCCACTCGCGCTCGCCGCGGTCGGCGGTATCACCCCCCATTCTATCGGGGACGTACTCGGCGCCGGCGCCACGGCGATCAGCGTAATCGGGGCCATCCACCGAGCTTCAGACGTCGCGACGCAGACGACTCGGCTTCTGCGGGCGTTCGACTAGGAGCCTCTCGTGCGAAGCCTGGGTGTCGAGGCGCGCATCGAGCAAACCCGTATCTAGCATCGATCGAGTATGGGGCTACAATACGAGCTGATGCTTCAGCAGCTATTGAACGAGGCCCCGTCGCTCTTACCCGCTCTCGCGATCTTCGCCGTCGCCATACCGATCGAGCTCCTGTTCGGGACCGGTCGGCGCGCGCAGTGGTCAGAGCGCATGGGTAACATCGGCGCAATGCTCCTGCATTTCGCGGCCGGTGGTTTGTTGCTCAATGCAATGCTCGCGCAGCCGTGGGGGATTCTGATCCTCGGCTTCCCAGAAACGCCCCGCACGACGTTGCTTCAAAACCCGATCGTCTGGACCATCGCGCTCATCTTCGTGACCGACGGGCTCTTCTACATCTACCACCGCTTACAACACGCGGTCCCACTGCTCTGGCACGTCCACAAGCTCCATCACACCGATCCAGAGATGAACATCACAACTTCGAAGCGCAGCCATTTCCTCGAGCGACCGCTACAGTTCATCGTCTTCGGAGCTCCCGCGCTGTGGATTACCGGCGTAAATTACGAGGGCCTCGCCTATGCGACCGTCTGCGGCCCGTTCTTCCTATATTTCGCCCATCTCGATCTGCGATTACCGCTCGGCCCGCTCACAGCGATCATCGTAGGTCCGCAGTATCATCGCATTCATCACAGCAAGGCCGGCAGCGAACAGAACGCCAACTTCGCGCAAGCGTTTCCGCTCTTCGACATGCTTGGCGGAACCTACAAACGCCCGGCGCAAGACGAGTACCCGGACACCGGCGTGCTCGAGTGCAATACAGCGACCAAGCGCTGGACACCGCTGATTTGGTAACGCGCGGTGGGATAGCGCGGCGCGTTAGATCGATCGGTTCGCGACGCGCAACGCGTAGCTGGTAAGAAACACCGGCGTAGCGGGGGATCAGAGGGGGGGACAAACCCAACAACAAGTTTAGTTCCGGGCGTATCGGTCGTCGTTCCAACCCACAATGAAGTGGGTAGGATTTCCCAAGCGCCATCGCCGAGCCCCAGTACGCGATGAGCATCGCGCACGCGATACGAGCGCTTGCGCACTATCGATTGCATCGACGCCCGCGAATAGCCGGTCAGTCGATAAACGAATCTACGTCAGCCCCAGATGCTGTAACTCGATCGGGCATTCGCCGCGCGCGAGTTTGGCCGCGCGGTCGTTTAGTTGCACCTCCATCGACTCGCGGTCGATCATGATCACAAAATCGCCTTTGCGGATTCCTTCGAGCGCGAATTGGGCAAGCTCATCGAGATCCTGAACGGGCAGGTCGAATCCGGCCTTGCGCGCGCCCTCGATGAAATCGTCGAAGGTGGTTTCTTTTTCGATGTCCACTTCTTTCTCACGAGCCAATTCGGCCGGACGGTTGCGCTTCGTCGTCCAGATTCCCGTGTTCAGCATTCCGCCCGACGGGTAAAAGATCGCTGCCCGCAATTTCGTCTCGCGGCCGATCAGTGCCGCCGCAAGGCACTCAGTCATGATCGAGACCGCCGCTTTACTCGAAGCGTATACCACCTGCTGAGCAAGCGGCGAGATGCCGCCGTCGCCCGACGACGTGTTGAGCACAAAGCCCTCTTCGCCGGATTCGATCATGCGCGGCACAAAGGCCTGCACGCCGTGGGCAACGCCGCGCACATTTACTCCGTGCACCCACTGGAAGTCGGTTGGCTCGGTCTCCCACAAATCAAGGTTCGGTGCGGCAACACCCGCGTTGTTGCAGAGAATGTGGCAGGCACCGTGGTCGGCAAACACACGATCGGCCAACGCGTTGACCGAAGCCGGATCCGATACGTCGGTTACGACACCCGTGACGTCGCCGCCGAGTTCCGCGATCGTAGCGTCGAGCGCCGACTGTTCGACATCGCCGATCACGACCTTCGCGCCTTCACTCAGAAACGCCTTAACGAGAGCCTTGCCAATACCGCTGGCTCCTCCGGTGACGACGACGACGCGATCCTTGAAATCCTTCATTACTGACTACTCCTTTGGCAAACCATGTGACGCGACACCTCCCCGTCTTGCGACGAAACTTGAAAGAAGCGCGGCCCCTCGGCACGGTAGTGAGAACCGGCTCGGACAATGACTGAAACGATCTTCGACTGCGACAATCACTACTACGAAGCGCGCGACGCGTTTACACGCCATGTGCCCGATACGATGAAACGGCGGTGCGTGCAATGGGCGGAGGTCGATGGCCGCATGCGTCATGTGGTGGGCGGCAATGTCGACTATTCGGTCGGCAATCCGTTGTTCGATCCGGTCGGGCCGGCCGGCAGTCTACATGACTACTACCGCGGTAATCCGAAAGGTCTGCCCGCGCGAGAGCTCATGCGCGGAAATCTTGAACCACAGCCTGCGTGCTATCGCGACTCGCAAGCACGGCTTGCGAAAATGGACGAGCAGGGAGTCGATGCAGTCTGGTTGTTCCCTACACTGGGAATCCTCTACGAAGAGCCGCTGAAAAACGACGTCGAAGCAGTCTGCGCTCTGTTTGAAGGTTTCAATCGCTGGCTCGACGAAGACTGGGGTCTGAGCCGAGAGGGCCGCATCTTCGCGTCTCCTTATATCTCCTTGGCCGATGTCGACTGGGCCTGCCGCGAACTCGAGTGGGCGCTGACGCGCGACGCACGCACAGTGGTGATGCGTCCGGCCGCTCCATTCACGGCCTCGGGTCC
>Ga0315338_1003776_pt1 | contig 12776 bp, 12 predicted proteins | sample ASW8metaG_FD_204518 | JGI IMG/M metagenome (GOLD analysis project Ga0315338, IMG submission 204518) | Ammonia-oxidizing marine archaeal communities from Monterey Bay, California, United States - ASW #8 | ecosystem: Environmental > Aquatic > Marine > Coastal | place: USA: California | collected... | reverse complement strand
GTTCGAAATTGTGCTTCGCGGCCGCGAACGACCTGACGCGTCACTCGATAAGGCGCGCGCCGTTCGGGATAGCATGACGGCGATGGGAGTCGACGTTCGGCACGGCATAGACCTGGTGACCGCGTTCAAACAGGATTCAGTCAAAACGCGGTACGGAAATTGGGACGAACTGGTCGATTATTGCCTGCTTTCCGCGGCGCCCGTCGGCCGTTTTCTGATCGATTTGCATGGTGAAACGAAAGCGGCCTATCCCGCTTCGGACGCGTTGTGCAATGCGCTACAAATTCTAAATCATCTGCAGGACTGCCAGGACGATTACCGTGAGCTCGATCGGGTGTACTTGCCGCTCGACTGGATGCGCGATGCCGGTATCGTGGTCGCCGTGCTCGATGGTCCTGTGACGAGTGACGCCCTGCGTCAGGTCATCGACAGGTGTCTCGATGGGACCGAAGCGCTGCTCGAGACGGCGCGCGAATTGCCATCCTTTATTCGAACAACGCGATTTGCCATGGAAGCCGCGATGATCCTGCGTATTGCCGAACGCCTCGTGATCGAACTCCGTCTAAGGGACCCATTGGCTGAGCGTGTCGTGCTGAGTAAGCCACGTTATCTGCTGTGCGGTTTAAGCGGGCTTGGATTGGCTTTGCGCCGGACCAAGACAACGTCTTAGTGGAACGAAATTACGCTAGGTGTGGCGAAAAACTGATATACACACAACCCGTCCGATCCGGCTGTGAGTGCCTTTTGACCGATCAACCAACCCTAAACAACCAATCGACAAGCCATACAACTGACGACGGCGGCGTTGCGATCGATCCGCAACGTCATGTCGAGGATGTGGTGGCGCGGTCCGGCTCGTCCTTCAAGCTTGGGATGCGGGTGATGCCGAAGTCCGGGCGCAATGCGATGTATGCGATCTATGCTTTCTGCCGGGAAGTAGATGACGTCGCCGACGAACCCGGAGAAACGTCGGATAAGTTAAGGCAGCTCGCTGAATGGCGGATCGAGATCGACCGGTTATATAAAGGCGGCCCCACCTTACCGACAACGAAGGCTTTGCTCGCGCCGGTGCGCGAATTTTCCCTGCCTAAGGCGGAATTTCTGGCCGTTATCGACGGGATGGAAATGGACGCACAGGCATCGATCTGGGGACCATCGTTCGAAGAGTTGATGCTGTATTGCCGCCGCGTTGCCGGTGCCGTCGGTATGCTGTCGATCCACGCGTTCGGCGAATCGCGTCCGCCGGCGCCCGACCTTGCCATAAGCTTGGGCAACGCGTTGCAGCTCACGAACATCCTGCGCGATGTTTACGAGGATGCACAGATCGGCCGCCTTTATCTGCCGCGGGAGTTGCTCGACGCACACAACGTGACCGCGGCGGAACCAGGTGCGCTCCTGGTCGATCCGGCCTTGGCGTCGGTATGCGCCGATCTTGCTGAGCGCGCGAAACAGGCTTTCGCCGAAACCGAAGCGATTCTGCCCCGGCTGGACCGTAAGAAGATGCGCCCGGCAATCCTGATGAAGGCGGTTTATCAACGCACATTGGTCGGTCTCGAGGCCCGCGGCTGGGACCGCCTCGACCAGCCGGTCCGGATATCGCGGTTCGAGAAACTGTGGATCGCGCTGCGTCACAGCCTGCTGCCATGAACCGCGTGCACATTGTCGGCGCCGGCCTGGCCGGTCTATCGGCGGCGGTTCGATTGGCGCGGATCGGTCAGCCTGTGGTCCTGTATGAATCGAGCGGCCATGCGGGCGGGCGTTGCCGGTCGTTTCACGACAGCGTTCTCGATTGCACAATCGATAACGGCAACCACCTCCTGCTCAGCGGAAACCGGTCTGCGCGGGCATTCCTCGACGAAATAGGCGCCGGCGACACGCTGACAGGTCCCGGTGAAGCGGCGTTCCCGTTCGTCGATCTGAACACCGGCGATCGTTGGACGGTACGCCTCAATGACGGTCTTCTTCCCTGGTGGATTTTCCATACGTCCCGCCGGCCGCCGGACACCGGCCCGACCGACTTTCTGTCTATTCTGAAGCTGGCCCGGGCTGCGCCGGGGGCAACGGTCGGCGGGTTGTTCGGCGACGACGGCGCGTTCTTTAGCCGTTTCCTAGAGCCGTTGGCGATTGCCGCGCTGAATACGCCCCTTGAGCAGGCGGCAGCGGGACCCTTGTGGCAGGTCTTTCGCGAAACCTTTGCGCGCGGCGGTGCTGCGTGCCGCCCGCTGATCGCCCGCGACGGGTTATCCGGCAGTTTCGTCGCGCCGGCCCTCGCTTTCCTGGAGCGACACGGCGTTCCAGTGTGCTTCAATAAGCGCTTGAATCTGGTTGCGACCGAGAAAACGCGGGCAGTAAGGCTTGAATTTGCCGGCGAGGCCGTCGAATTGAACACAGAGGACAGGGTTCTGCTGGCGCTACCGCCGGCGGGACTGCAGTCGGTACTGCCCGGTACCTCGGCCCCCTTGGACAGCCACGCGATTGTCAATATTCACTTCAAGCTGGACGGACCGATTGCAGCTACGCACAATACGCCAATCCTGGGCGTGCTTGGGGGCGTCGCCGAATGGTTATTCGTGCGCGGTGCCGTCGTGTCCGTGACTGTCAGCGCCGCGGATACGCTGGCCGATTGCACGGCGTCCGACATCGCGACTCGCGTTTGGTGCGATGTGGCGCAGGCGCTGAATATTGCGGGGAAAATCCCGCCCTACCGAGTCGTCAAAGAACGCCGTGCGACCTTCTCGCAAACGCCCAGCGCGATTGCCCTTCGCCTTCCCACCCGAACAGCGCTCGAGAACCTGTTTCTGGCCGGGGATTGGACCGACACGGGGCTGCCGGCCACGATTGAAAGCGCGGTCCGGTCGGGTCATAACGCGGCCGCTGCCATCGTAGAAACGTGGTGAAATCGAACGGCAAATCACCCTCAATTCACTTTCCCATGAAGGATCATTGACATACCGAAATCGATGACGCATTTACCAGGGGTCATCGAATTGAAACATGCGACACAACTGATCGCGCGGGGCACATGAACGCTGCCAGGCAAGCCGGGGACAGGGACGGACTCGTTGGTGGCGGCCCGCAAGATGACGACGACGTGCTCCTGACGTCGGTCGATCGCGTCGTAGACGAGGTCAAAACCGGGCTACAGTCCCGTCAGCAGGACGATGGGCATTGGGTCTTCGAGTTGGAGGCCGATGCGACCATCCCGTCCGAGTTCGTTCTTCTGGAACATTTTCTCGACGAAATCGACGAGGATACCGAACGCAAGATAGGTGTCTATCTTCGCGAAAAGCAGGAAGAGCATGGCGGCTGGCCGTTGTTCTTCGGCGGAGATTTCAATATCAGCGCCAGCGTCAAAGCGTATTATGCGTTGAAACTAGTCGGCGATCTGCCGGAAGCGCCGCATATGATCCGTGCGCGCGATGCAATTCTGGCACATGGCGGTGCGGCGACGTGCAACGTCTTTACGCGGATCACGTTGGCTTTGTTCGATCAGCTTCCATGGCGCGCCGTTCCGGTCATGCCGATCGAGATCATGCTGCTGCCGCGCTGGTTCCCGTTCCACCTATCGAAAGTGTCATATTGGTCGCGGACGGTTATTGCCCCGCTACTTATCCTGATGGCGCTGAAACCGCGGGCGCGAAACCCCCGCGGCGTCCATATAGACGAGCTGTTTACGACGCCGGCGAACGAAGTTCGTTCCTATATGCACAACCCGACCGGTTCGCCATGGGGCGATTTGCTGATCGGGTTCGATAAGATCCTGCGCGTGGTCGAACGCCAGTTTCCCAAGAATCGACGACAGCGCAGCATAAAAAGGGCGACCGATTTTATTCGCGAGCGTTTGAACGGCGACGACGGGCTGGGCGGAATCTTTCCGGCCATGGCAAATACCGTCATGGCCTTTGATCGGCTGGGCTATCCGAAGGATCACCCCGACCTGCTGACAGCGAAGGCGGCAATTCGCAAGCTTCTGGTCCTCGACAATGAACGGGCCTATTGCCAACCGTGCCTCTCCCCTGTGTGGGATACCAGCTTGGCAGTGCAGGCGTTGATGGAAGCCGGCGAATCGCGAGAGAGCGATTCTGTGAGTAAGGCAATGCAGTGGATGGCCGACCGCCAAATTCTCGATGTGGCCGGCGATTGGGCAAGCCGCCGTCCAGGCTTGCGGCCAGGCGGTTGGGCCTTCGAATATGCGAACGACCACTATCCCGACGTCGACGATTCAGCGGTCGTCGCCATGGCCCTCGACCGGTCTGGCGATCCAAAATTCAAGGATGGGCTGGATCGGGCGATCGAATGGGTCGTCGGCATGCAAAGCAAAGATGGTGGGTGGGGCTCGTTCGATGCGGACAATACCCATTTCTATCTGAATCATATTCCGTTCGCCGATCACGGTGCGTTGCTCGATCCGCCGACCGAGGACGTGACGGCGCGCTGTGTCAGTATGTTGGCCCAGCTGGATCAAGAATCAGGCAAGGCTTCAGCCGATCGAGGCCTCGTCTATCTGCGAGAATCACAACAGCCCGATGGGTCATGGTTTGGCCGCTGGGGAACCAATTACGTTTACGGAACCTGGTCGGTTCTCTGCGCCTTCAATGCGGCGGGCGAGGATATGACGGCGCCGCATATCCGCAAGGCGGTCGGTTGGCTCGAAAGCCGTCAGCGGCCCGACGGGGGCTGGGGTGAAGACGGCGCGACCTATTGGTCGAAGACGAAGGATACCGTCAAGGCGAGCACACCTTCGCAAACCGCCTGGGCCGTTCTCGGGCTGATGGCGGCCGGCGAGGTGGATAGCGATGCTGTGCGCCGGGGCATCGAATTTCTGCTTGGCGCCCCCCGCGATGGCGAGCAATGGGACGAGCCCTGGTTTACCGCCGTAGGATTTCCGCGCGTTTTCTATCTGCGCTACCACGGCTACAGCGTCTATTTCCCGCTCTGGGCGCTCGCTCGATACCGTCGCCTGCGCGCCGCCAATGCCGCGACGGTCGCGCACGGGATGTGAACCGACTCGGATTCATCGTCGGAATGAAGGTCGAGGCGGAAACAATTTCCGCCGCGGCGCGCCGCAGGTCGGTGCACCCTAAGCCGTTGATCGCGGTGACCGGCGGCAACGCGGAGCGGGCAGAGAGCGCCGCGCTTGAATTTGCTGCCGCGGGCGTCGTGGGCCTCGTCAGCTACGGTATCGCTGGCGGACTCGATCCTGATCTTATACCTGGGGACGTTCTCGTCGCGGATAAGGTCCTGCTACCCGACGGTGATCGAATTTCGACACATGGGACATGGCGACGTGCACTCGCCGCGGCTCTTAACGCTGCACCCGCCATGGAGGGCGCGATTTGCGGGTGCGACCTCGTTGTCGCAACGGCTGCGCAAAAGGCGAGCCTGTATGCAGAGACTGGCGCCCGTGCCGTTGACATGGAAAGTCATGGTGTCGCCCGCGCCGCGCGAGCGCGGGTTTTACCGTTCCTGGTTGTCAGAGCGATTTGCGACCCGGCGAACGGGGCTGTTCCCAGCGCGGCTGTGGCTGGGCTTGGCAAGGCGGGCGAACGCAGACCGTTTTCCGTGATCGGCGAGCTGCTGCGGCACCCAGAGCAGTTGCCGCAGTTGATTCGGCTGGCCCGAGGCTCAAACACCGCGCTGCGGCGCCTCGCATCTACCACGCCGTCGATTCTGAAACTGGTGGAAAATTAAGCGGCGTCGATTTGTTTTCGCTGCTCCGCTTCCGCGCGCAGCTCGGTCAATGTTTTCTGCACATTGGAATCGAACAGGTACTCTGCAGGGCGCTGGTTCTCAAGCGCAATTTCCGGCGCCATCGGCGCGTCCAGTTCCGGACCCTTGAGCAGGACCTTCAGCGCTTTCAGCGGATGCGCGATGGTGTCGGAGACGGCGGTGGCTTCATAGCCGCAATGAACCATGCATTCGGCGCATTTCTCGTATTTTCCGGTGCCGTAGGACTCCCATTCGGTCTCCTGCATCAGCGTGTCGAAGCTGGGCGCGTAGCCCTCGCCCAACAGGTAGCACGGCCGCTGCCAGCCGAACACGCTGCGAGTTGGATTGCCCCACGGTGTGCATTGATAGTTCTGGTTGCCGGCCAGGAAATCGAGGAACAGCGTCGACTGGCTGAAGCGCCAATTCTTGCCCTTGCCCAGACGGAAGACGTCCCGGAAAAGCTGCTTGGTCTTCTGCCGTGACAGAAAGTGCTGCTGGTCGGGCGCTCGCTCGTAAGCGTAGCCTGGCGATACAGTGATGCCCTCGATACCGAGCGACATACAATGGTCGAAAAATTCGGCCGTCCGTCCGGCCTCCGCATTGTCGAACAGGGTGCTGTTGACGTTTATGCGGAAGCCAGCATCGCGTGCCTTTTCGATCGCGCGCGTCGCGATATCGAAAACGCCTTCCTGGTCGACGGCGCGGTCATGCTCGTCTTTCAGCCCATCGAGATGGATCGAGAAAGTCAGGTAAGGCGTCGGTTTGAACAGGTGCAGTTTCTTTTCCAAGAGCAAGGCGTTGGTGCAGAGATAGACGAACTTCTTACGCGCGACCAACGCCTCGACGATTTCGCCGATCTCCTTGTGGATAAGCGGTTCGCCACCGGGGATCGAGACGATCGGCGCACCGCATTCCTCGACCGCCTCGATGCATTCCTCGACGCTGAGACGGCGATTCAGGATCGCATCCGGATAATCGATCTTGCCGCAGCCGGGGCAGGCAAGGTTGCAACGGAATAACGGTTCCAGCATTAGCACCAACGGGTATTTTTCGACGCCGCGCAAGCGTTGCTTGATAACGTAAGCGCCGACGCGAAGTTGTTGAATTAGGGGTACTGCCACGTTTCTACTTCCACTTCCTTGCGTTCCGGCGGCAACAACGAACCGGCTTCACTCGACGTCCGCCAGCTCTTTGGGCAATTTAAACTGAACGTTTTCTTCGATGGCTTCGAAATTTTTCACGGAAACGTCATACAGCTGACCCAACCGGTCAACGAGCCCCATGACCAACTCTTCCGGAGCCGATGCCCCGGCGGTCACGCCGACAACCTGGGCGCCATTGAGCCATTCCGGTTCCAGCGCATCCGCATCCGGGATCAGATAGCTCGCCACGCCGGCCTCTTCGCCAATTTCGCGGAGCCGGTTGGAGTTCGAACTGTAATGCGCACCTACGACGAGGATGACGTCCGCCTGATCCACCATCATACGGACTGCGCTTTGCCGGTTCTGAGTTGCGTAGCAGATATCCTTAACGTCGGGCCCGACGATCTCGGGAAATCGCTTCCGCAGGGCCTCGATGATGTGGCGTGTGTCGTCGACGCTCAATGTCGTTTGCGTGACATAAGCGAGTTTCCCGGGGTCCTTGGGCTCCAGCAGGGAGACATCTTCTAGGGTCGATACCAGATGCACCGTGCCGGGAACTTGCCCGGTCGTGCCAACAACTTCCGGATGGCCGCGATGGCCAATCAAGACGATCTCGAAATCTTTGCGCGAATAGCGCTGCGCTTCGTTATGAACCTTGCTGACCAGCGGACAGGTCGCGTCGATGACGCTCAGGCCACGCTGCCCCGCGTCGTCCTCGACTTTTCGAGATACGCCGTGCGCGCTGAAAATCGTGACCGCGCCGTCCGGAATTTCGTCCAGCTCTTCGACGAAAATCGCACCCTTCGCCTTCAGGTTCTCGACGACCGTCTTGTTGTGCACGATCTCATGCCGGACATAGACCGGTTCGTCGAACTTAATCAGGGCGCGATCGACGATATCGACGGCCCGTACGACGCCGGCGCAGAACCCGCGCGGTTTCGCGAGGAGGACCTGAAGCGGTTGTTTTCCCATACTCTCATCTCCGTTCGGCGCACACGGGTACGCCGGGTGATACCGTGCTAACTAGCATGCTGAAATACGCCGCTCAAGCGCGCGCCCTGGCTGATGACCTTGGGCCGAGGACGCCGTTCTTCAACTCCTTGCTACCGGCCTCTCAGACAGCGGAAGCCCGTCCACATCCCGAACAGCAGGACGCCGGCGGAACCGAACAGGAAAAATGGCTCAATCCAGCCTAGCCAGACAATAGGGCCGATAAGATAGATGCCGTCTTCCAATTCAAAGCCCGCGAAGATTGGATAATCGTCGCCGTCGCCGCCGGCGTCATCGGAGAGCTTGAGGGCGAGCAGGGTCGTTGCGAGGATTATCGGTGCGGAGAATATGCCAAGACCGATCGACCAGGGTCCGATCAATCCGTCCCGCAACCCGATGCCCAAGGCTAGGAACAGCGCGCTGTAGCTCAGGCAGCCTGCCACATAGTCGTAGACATACCCGAACCGGCTGGTCTTGCCGCTCTGCCGGGCCAGCTCGCCGTCGAAATGGTCGAGGAACCGGCCGAGCATAAACAGGCCCGCGCCCCAATTTTCCGCAGACGGGTTGGCCGTCGCCAACAGCGCCGCCCCGGCGAGGGAAAGCAGTAGGCTGACCGTCGTGACCTGGTTCGGCGTCACGGGTGTGTTGACCAGAGGCCGGACCAAGTAACCTGCGATCCTTTGATCCCATAACGGCGTCTTCACCAGCGAATCCTCCCTGTCGCACGCGGCAACCGTTTCACGAGTCGTTCTCGCGATCCCATATAGTGCGCCCTTCCGCCAACTGCCAGGCTATCAGACAGGGTACGCCGATCACGATCTCGCGTGCCCGCTTTCCCAGCGAAAGGGCGAGCGCCAGTTCCGGCGTGAGTCCCAGATGGGCGCCGATCAGGAGCAGCCCGCCTTCCTGGATCCCGATGCCGCCGGGCACCATGAAACCGGCACTGCGGGCTGCTTGGCCGAGGCTTTCCAGAATGAACGCTTCGGCGAAAGACACCGGATGACCGAGGAAGAAAAGGATCAGCCAGACTTCCGCCGTGCCCGAACCCCACCCGACGATGCGCCAGAAGCAGCACAGCGCGACGGCGCCTTTGTTTCGGTACAGCGCGGCCGTCGCGGCGTCGAACTCGATCGCCGCACCGGTCAGTTTTTGCCAGGTCGCGCCGTCGATCGTCCGTCCCGCGACGCGTGCAAGCGCCGAAAAGAATCCGGAACGCTGAACCAAATAGAATCCGGCCACGCCGAAACCGAACATGACCAGGCCGATAGACAGATTCAGGTTCGTGCCCTCGCCGGCGCCGACAACGAGGACGAACGCGATGACACCGACGATGGAGAATAGCAGTTGCGTGAAGATTCCGGCGGTGACGTCGACCATGACGCTCGCGCTGGCCGCTGCGCCGTCGACGCCGTGCCGGTACAGCATGCGCGCGCGCAAGACTTCGCCGCCGACCCGCGCGACGGGCAGCAGTGTGTTGACCGAATCGGCGACCCAGCGGATCCAGAACAACCGGGCAAAACTGCGACGGTTGCCGGGCTTGAGCAAGGCCCGCCACGACAGCAGATCGAATGTCAGCAGCGCAAGGCGGAACAGGCTGACGGCCAGGATTCCCCAACCCATGACCAGCAGGGCTTCGGCGATTTCCGCGACGCCGTACCAGACGATCAGTGCCGTGAAAAGCGCAAGGCCGAAAAAGCCGCCTATGACGATGGATCGTTTCATGCCGTGCCGCCAGCGCGTCTCCGTGATTAGTCCAGATAACCGTTGTCTGAGAACCAGGCTACCGCGTCCCGCAACGCGTCGGGCGCGGGCCGGTATTCGTATCCAAGTTCCGCTTGCGCCTTGGCCGCACTGAAGAACATTCGCTTCTTGGCCATCCGGATACCGTCGATGGTGACGAAGGGTTCGCCGGTCCTGAAAAGTCGTGCCCAGGCTTCGGCCATGACGGCGACGGGCAGGATAAGGTTTTGCGGCAGTTGGATTCTCGGCGCTGGCCGCTCTACGATGCCGGCGATTGCCGCCAGGATATCGGCGAGGGTCATGTCCGTGCCGCCGAGAACGTACCGTTCGCCGATCCGGCCGCGGTCGTGGGCCAATAAGTGGCCCTCGGCGACGTCGTCGACATGCACGATATTCAGCCCAGTATCGACATAGGCGGGCATCCGGCCCGCCGCCGCTTCGACGATCATACGCCCGGTTGGCGTCGGCTTGATATCGCGCGGTCCGATCGGCGTCGACGGATTGACGATGACGACCGGCGCCGACTCTTCGGCGATCAGTGCCCGGACGGCTTCCTCCGCCAAATATTTCGAGCGTTTGTAGTGCCCGATCATATCTTCGATCGCGACCGGTGTTTCCTCATCCGCCGGGCCGTCATCGGCCGCGCGGCCCAGGACGGCGACGCTGCTGGTATAGACGATGCGCCCGACGCCGGCCGCCGTCGCGGCGCGGATCAGATCGCGCGTGCCGTCGACATTGGCCGCATACATCGCGTCCGGATCGAGCGTCCAGAGCCGGTAGTCCGCTGCGACATGATAGAGCGACCGGCATCCCGCCAAAGCAGGTTGCAGCGTTTCGGGTGCCTGCAAATCGCCCTCCGCAATTTCAACGGACAAGCCATCGATATTGCGGCGGTCGCTGTTTTTCCGGACGAAGACGCGGATTGTCTCGCCGCGTTCCAACAGGCGACGTACGACGGCGGCGCCGACGAAACCGGTCGCCCCGGTTACGAGCGATGTCACGCGTTCCCGTCCGCTTGTCGCTGGAACGCCTTGTTGCGGCCGATAAAATCCCAAATCGTCACGATCATGAAGATCGGAAGGCCGATACTGGCGAGAAGCAGGAAGACCGCGAGGCCGTCGAACCAGGCAATTGGCCCGACGAGATACATGATGTCCTCGATCTCGAATCCGAGCAGGGCCGGCTGGTCTATCGCGTCATTGCCGAACCGGCGCGATATTTCCAATCGGATCGTGACGGTTGCGGCTACCGCACCGGCGGCAACGAATCCCAACGTCGTCGCCCAGCCGTTCAGAGCATCCGCGCCCACCCCGATCCCGATGCCGCAAAACAGGGCGGTCTCAAAGATACCGCCGGCGATATGGTCGTATTTGTGTCCGAATTCACTGGTCTGGCCCGTTTGGCGCGCCAATTCACCATCCATGTGGTCGACGAATTGCGCCGCCATGTAGAGGAACGCGCCCCAATAGGCCGCTGCCGCGCCCTGCGCCAGCAGAACGGCGCCACTGACGCCAAGCAGGAGGCTGACCGTCGTGACATGGTTGGGCGTGATTGTCGTTGCCGCTAGCGGGCGAACCAATACTCCGGCAATCCGCTGGTCCCAGGGCGGCGAGATATTCATCCAGCGTTTCACGCGGGCAGCGGTTCCAGCCGCGGGAAAACTTCTTTTTGCGCGTATTCCATGTCGCTGGGAAAATCGATTTCCGTCCAGGGCATGCCGGTCACGTCCGCGATGCCGAACGCGCCGGGCGGGCTGGCGCGCATGATGTCGCGGAATACTTCCTCATAGATGAAATCGGTGCGCTCGGCGGCGATGTAGGGTCGCAGCGCGTCCTCGACGCGGCGCGCCATTTTCCCGGAAAGCTTTAAAAACCCGATCCACTCGGCGAATTCGTCATGCGGCGCGGCGGGCACCTTGTGGAAGTCGACGATTTCGCCATTACGGAAGCAGATTTTCACCGGGTCGTCGCTCGGGCGGATGTTCCGGTCCATGGCGAAGCAGGCTTCATGCGTCGACGCGCACAGTTTCGCCATCAGCCGGTGATCGTACAAGACGTCGCCATCCATGAATATTGCAGGGCCGTCAAACTCGGCACGCAGTCCCCATAGCGTATAGGGCGCGCCCGTCGCAAATTGCGGACAGTCCACGGTTCGCACGAATTCGCCGAGCTTCTGTTTTGCGATTTCGTCCTTGATCCAATCCGCCTTGTTGCCGACGCCAAGGACAAGTTCGTCGAAGCCGAGGAACTTTAGAATTTCGGCATGCCGCACCAGCAAGGTTTTGCCGCCGAATTGCAACAGGATTTTCGGCGGCGAGTCCGGGGTGGGCTCAAGCCGATCGCCGAACCCTGCTGCCAGCATGACCGCTTTCACGGCGCGCCGGCCGGATGCAAATGAGAAACGTCAATATGGTAAGCGAACATGTCGCGTATCGCGCTCGGATTTTGTGATCGACGGTCGGCCGCTCGTTGCAGCCAGCGACGCGATTATTACGAAACGGCGACAACCGCGTCCATACACAAATAGGCGACGGTTAAGCCTTTACCTGACGGCACGGCGTTCCACCCATCTCATCGCTGCGGGAAGAACGATCAGCGTACACAGCAGCGTAAAGACAATCGCGATAGTCAGAAGTTGTCCCATGCTGGTCATCCCGCGATGGCCGGAGAGTGCGAGGCTGCCGAACGAGGCGACGGTGGTGAGCGCGCTGAACAGGACGGCGCGCGGCGTGCTGGACCGCATCAACGCTTTGGTGTCCGTTGCGCGCCGGGCGCGGACCACCAGATGTATACCGCTGGCGACGCCCAACCCGAACAGCAAGGGTAAGACAATGACGTTGGCGAAATTGAAGGGCAGGTCGAGCAGGACCGACGCCGCGCTGGTGTAAACCGCTGCGAGGACGAGTGGAAATATCACGAGCAAGGTGTCACGGACGCTTCGCAAGACGCCCAAAAGGACAACGCAGATCGCGCCAAAGGCATAAAGCGTCGCCTGCTGGAAGGCCGTTACGACCGCATCGCCCGCTTCGGTGATGGTGACCGGTGTGCCAGTGGCCGTGGGTGCTGCGGTAAAAACAGCGGCGGCGAAGCGGCGCAGGTCTTCATTGTTTTCGATTGGCTTTGCCGGCAGGAGCTGGATGCGCGCCATACCGTCCGCTGTGAGCCATTGTTTGCGGATGTGTTTCGGGAGATCGTC
>Ga0315338_1003775_pt1 | contig 12778 bp, 12 predicted proteins | sample ASW8metaG_FD_204518 | JGI IMG/M metagenome (GOLD analysis project Ga0315338, IMG submission 204518) | Ammonia-oxidizing marine archaeal communities from Monterey Bay, California, United States - ASW #8 | ecosystem: Environmental > Aquatic > Marine > Coastal | place: USA: California | collected... | reverse complement strand
AAAAGCTAAACGGGCCGAGTGATGAACTAGCCGTTTAACGCGGCAGTTATTTTAGCAAGCCGATCTCACGCAGCCGTTCCATTAGATAATCGTGGGCTGAAATGGGTTCAGGATATTTGTCCGGATTGTCTGCGCTTACACAGCCAGGCAGAGTTTTGATCATGTAATCTGGCCGGTAATGCAGGAAGAACGGCATCGAGTAGCGCGATTTACCGCGCCGTGCGCCCTCAGGATTGATCACGCGATGCGTAGTGGAAGGCAGCACATCATTTGTGGACCGGGCCAACATATCGCCCATATTGACCGCGAGACAGCCTGCGGGCGGGTTCATGTCTATCCATTCGCCCGTGCGGGTTTTAACCTGCAATCCGCGTTCTTCGGCGCCGAGTAAGAGTGTAATCGTGTTGATGTCTTCATGCGCTTCAGCGCGAATAGATTGGCTGGTATCACCTTCCGTCGGTGGATAGTGCAGCAGCCGCATCACAGAATTGCCGTCTCGCACTGTGTCGACAAAGAAATCCTTGTCTAAACCCAAATCGATCGCAATTGCCGATAATACCTTCGCTCCGAGTGCATCAAAAGCCGCATAAAGACCGTGTACGGTCTCTTTCCAGCCTTCGATCTCGGACGGGATGAGATTACCCGCCATCAGGTCCGCATAGGGATGGCCATTCGGCAGGTCCCGGCCAACATGCCAGAACTCCTTGAGGTCGACATGACTGGCACCCTTGGCGATTTCAGTGCCAAACGGTGTGTAACCGCGCGCGCCGTGCAAGTCGGTGCGAAAATAGCTGTTTTTGACGTCTGTCGGCAAAGCGAAAAATTCGGCCCCCAGCTTGACGGTCTGATCAATCAAATTCTGATCGAGCCCATGGTCAGATATCGCGGCGAAGCCAAATTCGCGAAAGCTCAGTCCCAGCTGACGCGCGAACGCAATTGGATCGCTGGCCTGTAATTTCATTGAAACGGGTTCAAACCGGGAAAGTGTGTCTGAGGCTGTCATGGGTTTACCTTCTTGTTGTTGTTTAGACAGGAATAGGGCCTCGTTACTTCACTGCCAAGAGACGCAACGTCGCAGGTGCACACGGTGCTGTGAAGATTTCAGACTTGATCAGAACCACCGAGCGCCCATCTAATCACCCTGGCAATCATCAAGGACCGGCTCATGTCTGCACCTATCGACCTATTTTATTGGCCCACACCGAACGGCTGGAAAGTCACCATCGCCCTGGAGGAGATGGGGCTTCCCTATACGGTCAACACCGTAAACATAGGGGCCGGAGAGCAATTTGAGCCGGCATTCTTGGCAATCAGTCCCAATAACCGCATGCCGGCGATTACCGACCCCGATGGGCCAGGCGGGAAGCCGATCTCAATATTCGAATCCGGGGCGATCCTGCAATATCTGGGTCGCAAGACAGGACTGTTCTATCCAACGGACGCGCGCGCTCGCGCCGAGGTGGACCAATGGTTGTTCTGGCAAATGGGCGGTTTAGGTCCCATGGCGGGCCAAGCTCACCATTTTCGCACCTACGCGAAGGCGATCGAGCCTGATGAAAGCAAGTTAGAATACGGCAAGATCCGTTACACCAACGAGGTCAATCGCCTCTATGGTGTGCTGGAACGAGTATTGAGTGACGGTCGAAATTATGTCGCAGGCGATTATTCCATTGCCGATATGGCAATCTGGCCGTGGATTCTGCCCAAGGGGCAGGGGCAGGATTTGGCCGACTTCCCGAAGCTGTCGGCGTGGATGGACCGTGTCGGCGCGCGAGGTGCCGTGCAAAAGGGTCGCGGAATTGGTCGCGAAAAGCGTCGGGCTCTCGATGAAGATTCCGAAGACATGAAAAAGGCGCGGGATATGCTGTTCGGTCAGACGGCGAAGGTCTGAGCGCCTTCAGAAAAAGATTCGCTTCCTACGCGTAAGGTCTTGAATAATTTCCTCGGACACGGAATGCTCCGGTCCGGGGAATTTCAGGGGCGGTAGGAATGACAGACGTCCTGGACACAGGATCGCAAGAGGCAATCGATACACCATCCGCGGATGTGTATCGACGCGCCGGATTGACGGGGCGGGAAGCGGAACGGCTGGCCTCAGCAGAGGCGGTGAGACGTGAAACCCGGTCTCCCTGGGAAGCTGCGCCATTCGGAATTGTGATCTGGGCGGTGTGGCGGCTGATTTATAAAGGTTTCCAACCACTCTGGCTTTTGGCGTCCCTGGCTCTTGTTGCCTGGTTTGCGACGCAGGGTGTGATCCAGTCGGGCGGAATTCGGAGTCTGACCGAGGACGGGCCGAGCCTTGAAACGCGAATTCAGAATAGTCTCATGGCCGCCATACCATCTGAACAGGACGCGCAGGCATACTGGCAGTTACAAATGCAGGGCGCATTGGACGGCGATCGCAGGCGCCGCCCAGACATCGAAACCTACAGAGCTTGGGCTGCTATTGGCCCTGACCTGATAGGGCGAGAGCGGCTCTCGCTTCAAATTCTTGCGCAAGACTCGACAATAGAAGAGATGGATGCCCAGCTGCGCACAGGCCCGGCCTGGGACCGCGAGCGCGCCCTCGAATTGGCTTGGCGCTCATTGACCCAAGAAGCAGAACGACGCGATCTGGAGCCTATGGGCCTGATCCTTGTCCCGGACGAGCTAAATGCGCGCTATCAGTCTTCCCTCTTCATATGGTCCATCGCTCAGACCAGCGCAGAAACCTTTTTTGAACGGCAAGCAACGGGTCAGCTTGAATTAACAAGTCTGTCCGGCTTGGTTCGCGAAGGCGCGGCCGATACTCGCCTTTATGGCGGAATGCGACATCTTGTGATGCAGACCTGCGCGCAGGCCCGCCAGACCGGTGATGCGCTTGGCGACTGCAATGCCGGCATAATACCTGTGCGAGAGCTGGACAGCGTCCGTTATGCGCTTGCGGCCATTGAAGTCGGCGCCGTGAGGCTTAGTGTTCCAGAGCGAGCAGTGCGGGATGGTGCTGAAATATTGGGTGCAGCCTACGCTGCGGGACGATTGCATTCGGCAATGTCGTCGCAGCTTGATGATTGGTTGGCTCAATTGCTTCCCGCCGACCGGATAAATGAGCATGTCCGAAATTCAAGTGTGCGTCTGGATCTGGCCTATGCCGCGCCTATGCGGGCGTCAGGTGTCAGCGCGGATCAGATCGATTTGCGCATTGGTCCGGAAGCCGCTGGCCTGAGTCGATTGCTGGAAACAGTGTCGCGACTTAGGCGCTATTATTCGCCGACCGTCACAATACGACTCCTGTCGGGGGTACGCTCCGCGGCCGACCTGGAGCAATTGCTCCGTCTCGCTCCGGTTGCCGGCGACCGGCTCCTTGGAATGCAGTTAATGCTGGGCGCGGATATTTACAGCCTCTTACAAGACGAACCCGCACCGGTGCAGCCAGAGCGCCGTATCTATCACGGTTTGATTGCCGGGTTGGTATCGTCGGCGATGGTCATATTGCTGACCATTTTGCGCCTGTCCACGCCTGTGCTGATACGTCGGGCCGGGTGGCTCAATGGGCTCGACGCGTCACTGTCCCGTTTATTTCTTGGTAGGAAAACCTAACAGAAATAAATACTTGCGGCGCTTTTTTCGTGTTTTCGTTAACCTTAAAGCAAGTCTCTTTGATCAGGATCACATTTGTTCGAGGGCATCTCGGGCAGGATGGTGGCGCGGACGACAGATCGAAAAGATCGGGTCCGCCGGTGTTAAGGGGAAGTATAATGGCGTTTACCGACGTAGAGACTGAACAGGCCCATCAGGCCGCAACAACCGACGCAACAGGCGATGATCTGTGCAAGCTCGGTATTCTGTATTCCACGGGCCAGGGCGGTGAGATCGATTATGTCGAAGCTCACAAATGGTTCAATCTGGCAGCGATGCTCGGCTCCGAGCCGGCTAAATATTATCGCCAGGAAATTTCTGATCAAATGTCCGGTGGTCAAGTGGCTTCAGCCCAGCGCGCCGCGCGCGAATGGCTGGCGACACGCCACTAAGACAATTGCACCAGATTGTCCGGATGCCGGCAGGCTTTGGTCTGCCGGCTTCCAATCTGTTTTTTAAATATTGCTGCTATCGGCACCGCGATGGCGTCCGAAATCAATTATTGATTTCGTTTGCTATGGCGTAAGAAAAGGCTTGGTCCAACGGGATGATCCCCGTGACATATTGCTCAACGAAAACGTTGATTTCAGCGATGGTCGACCGAGGAACGAAGACGATGTCATGACGGCGTAATTGCAATTCGTCGACATTGCCGCGCCCTCTGAGGGCATCACTCACATCCACCGTTCGCATCATCAGGCCGCCGCCTGGCATGCGCCTGAGCACGACGACCTTGCCGCGCGCAGCTGAATTCTGGAACCCGCCGGCCAGCATCACGGCTTCTAATGCGCCCACCGGACCTGTCAGAGCGACCAGTCCGGGCGAATTGACCTCACCACCCACGATAATATTCTGCGGCCCGAGAGCGGCCCGTCTCACCTCAACGATCGGCGAGACCAACACACTTCTTGCGTAAGCATCGGCAATTACATTGGCGATCTCGTGATCAGTTCGATCGGCGACCATGACATTTGCCAGAAGCGGCAGGCTGACCCGGCCATCCGGCCCGATCAATGCCACGCGAGATAATTCCGGAGCGCTGTGAACGGTCACGTCGATACTGTCCCCCGGGAAAAACCGATATTCGGGGTCAGATGCTTGCCAGGCCGCAAAATGCCCGCCGCCCCAATTGGCCGTGGGAATTTCGGCGGAAGGTGAGCTGGCACAGCCTGAAAGGCCCAGGCCGATGGATAAAGGTATGACCAGAGATAAAACGCGCATGCTCGCACCTTTGTACACGACAGTAAGAATAGATTTTTCTGCTGTTATGGATAAGAAAAAATTAAGCGCGCAGACCGTCTTATGCTGGGATGACAACATCGTACTCGAATCAAGGCGACGAATTGCAATCATCAGGTCATCTGTCTGCGTCTTCGCGCGGGCAACTGGATTTGTTCGACGTCATCGCTTTGGCTTGGTCCGAGCGGGGTTTCATCGTCCTGGTGTTTGCCATTTTATTCGCAGCCGGCGCGACCGCTTCCGTGTTGTTGCTGAAGCCGAGTTATCAGGCGCATCTGCCGCTCATTGTCATGCTGGAAGATAATGCGGCACCCGCAACAGCCGGTTTGGGCGGTGCGTTCATGCTCGACCAAATCATGCAATCCGAAAGCGAATTGCTCAATTCTGAAGCCGTTCGCCGCCGAGCGCTTGCGTCTATCGGACCGGCCGCAGTCCTTGGAGAAGCCGGTTTGATAAATGCCGAGCCGCTTGCCCTGCGTGCCATGCGGGAGGGTTTTACTGTCACACGCGCGCCCAATGCCACGGTGCTAACGGCCAGTTATAATGCTCCCTCAGCCGATACATCCGCCCGCGTGCTCAACGCCATCGTGGATGCCTACCTCATTTTTCGCGAGGACGTATTGGTTGAGGTTGGTTTTGAAGGGTTGGTCGAGCGACGGCGCGCCGCCGATCTCGCGCTGGTCCAAACACAAAATGCTCTGGATGAATTTCTAGCGACAAATGATTTGGTTAGTTTCGCCGCGGATCAAGCCGCCGCAGAAGCCAGTGTTGCCACACTCCAGGATCGCCTGCGTACCGCCCGGGTCGACCGCGATGCCGCTGCGGCGGGCGTAACGGCGTTGGGCACGCGCATCAGTAACGTTCCGTCACAAATCGAATTGTACACTGAAAACGGCGTCACCTCGACACTTCTGGATTTACGGGCAGAACGCGCGCGATTGTTGTCGCGATATCAGCCGACCGCGCCAGCCGTCATCGCGATAGATCGTGAGATAGCAGCGATGACGGCCTTTATCGCCACTGGAGCGCCGGCTGGTCAGGGCGTGATAAGGACCGGTCTGAACCCTGTCAGGCAGGCGATGGAGACGGATCTGGCTGTCCGGCAAACCAATGCGAGAACCGCAGCGGAGCGGGTCATTGAGCTTGAGCGTCAATTGCGGACTGCGCGCGCAGAAATCGCGCGATTGCGGCCATTGGAGTCTGAATTTACATTGCTGACACAGAGCATCACCGCCGCAACAAGCGCAGCGGCTGGCCTCGCTTCACAGGAGGCGGCCGCAGCGGCACGGCGGTCCGGCACCGCCGGAGCGGCGGATTCTGTGCGGGTCTTCGAGCGGGCCTTGCCGCCATTCCAAGCGACGTCGATGAAAAAACTTGGCATTATTGCGTCCTTCGTGATCGCTCTCGGCACAGCCATGTTTTTAGGTCTCATCCGCGGCTATTGGCGTGGGTATATCGACGCGCGTGCGGCCCGTCCTGTGTCAGCACCGCGTCAGCCTTCAAATCCAGCTCAATCTGGGCCGGCTAGCGTGCCTCCAAATCCTGAAATTATGCCCGCCATCGATGAATTAGCAGATCTGCCTGTGTTGGCGCGCATTGGTGACCGCGCCGCGTAAGCACAGCGTTAACCTCAATTCATCAGGTTAGTGACAAGTGAGTCGAGGCGCGCCATGGGCGCTAGTGCATATGAATTTGACCAATGAATTGTCCCAGCTGATCGATCAGCTTGAGCCTATCGCCCGTCCGGGCGGGCAGGGCCGTGCGCTTATGGTGATGGGCGCAGGACGGGGTGACGGCACGTCAACGATCGCGCGGGAAATCGCACGTCTGACGGCACTGCGTTCGCAGCGTGGTGTCTGGCTATTTGACCTCGATTTCAGCACAAATCCCCAGGCCAAGGCCACCCGCGCTCATGGGGGCACCTATGACGCAACATTCGGTCGAACACCATTTTGGTCCGTGCAAACGGATGGTGGCCGCGCGCGAGTCGTTGCGCGTCAGACCGTGATTGAAAATTTATTTGTGACCGAATTACAGCGTGATGCCGGGCCGGTCAGTCAGATTGGGCTGCGACCCAGTGAGGCATATTGGCGTGCCGTGAGAGATTCGATCGATATCGCGATCATAGATGTGCCGGGCAATGCCACCGCGCCACTATCAATGGTGGCGGATCTTGATGGTGTCATTCTGGTCGCCGACGAGCGGCAACGCAATTCAGCCGGGCTTCTCGCCCGACGCCAGGCCATCGAAAGCCGTGGTGGCGTAGTGGCCGGAATGATCCTGAACCGTTCGCCGGTGTCACGGCGGGCCGCATGAGCCGTGCGGCGATAGTCGATCCGAATTTTCTTCGCCCCTGGCGTTCAGCCCCAACACTGGCAGGTGCGGGTCTGCTCGAAGCCGGTCTGGCTATTCTCTGCCTGTTTTTATTCTCCCAAGGTTTGGTTGGGCCTCTCTTCGCCGATCCCGCTAACCCAGAGGCGTCCGCCATTCTAAGGCTGATATGGCTGCCGGTTTATGCTGTGACCACGGTCTTGTTGATCGCCAGACCCGGGGCCGCACTTGAGGTCTTTGGGCGCAATCGTCTCATCCTCGCCCTGGTGGGGCTGACCTTGGTTTCGGTTATCTGGTCTGTCTCTCCGGATACCACTTTGCGCCGCAGTTTTGCGCTCATCATGACAACATTATTTGGTCTATGGCTGGCCTCACGCTGGTCCTGGACGGAATTAATCATCTTGATCGCAACTATGTTCGCGGGCCTGGTGGTTTTGAGTACAATCATGGCCCTGGCTGTTCCCTCTCTCGGGGTTGATCATGCCGTTCATGCGGGGGCCTGGAAGGGCATCTGGTGGGAAAAAAATACGCTGGGTGCCATGATGGCGTGGGGCTCACTCAGTTTTTGTGCGGCGGCCATGATGGACCGCAAACGCGCCCCGCTCTGGGCAGGCTTTGCCCTTTGGGCGACGGCATTGGTTCTCCTTTCGACCTCCAAAACAGCATTGCTCGCCTGGATGATTGGTCCGGCAGGTTTGATTGGCATATTGCTGTGTCGTCAAGGGTTTGGCTTCGCCACATTGATGATCTTCTTGCTGATAACCCTGTCTTCGACCCTCGGATTGCTTCTACTGATTGCGCCGGTAGAAGCCCTGCAGGCATTAGGACGAGACGCGACACTGACAGGGCGTACAGATATTTGGGGTGTGTTGGTCAATCAGGCGCTGGAAGCGCCATGGACCGGCTTCGGCTACAAGGCATATTGGGTCGCCGAGAATGGTCCGGTTTTCTGGGTCCGCCAAGCGACGGGCTGGGATGTTCCGACCGCCCACAATGGTTGGATTGAATTAGCGCTGGCAATCGGTATTCCGGGCGTTGTTGGCATGGCATTTCTATATGTACGGACCTTTGCCCGAGCGTTTGGTGGCCTGTTTCGAGGGCCGGAAGCCTATTGGTCGATCGCCTTCATCGCCATGATCGGAATTGTCTCCATCAGCGAAAGCAATCTGATGCAGCAAAATTCACTTGGCTGGGTTTTATTTGTTGCGACTTCGGCGAAATTGGCTTTGAGCCGTCATTAATCCGTCAGTGCCGCCGCGCCATAAAACTTCGGTTCAAATGGGCCGAACCAAACGATCTTGCCCGCGGCCTGGGCGGAGCGATCCACGAGCGAGGCTGCGACTGAAAGCCGAAATAAACTCGCCCCCAATGCAAGCGGTAGGTAGACCGCCAATTGTCCCACCCCGATCCCCATCCACATCAACGTGCGAACCCAGTCTCGTCTGTCGTGCATGACCGCATTTTGTGTCGCGCTCTGGCCGAAGGCAAAACTGCGCGCCAGCAGGCGCTTCCAGCTGGTTCGATCGGGGGCAACGCATTCGATCGCATGCGCGCGGGCAGACCATGCGAATGTCGCACCTTGGTCCTCCAGGGCGGCAAAAAAAGCGTCATCTTCGCCACCGGTCTCGTTAAGCGCGGGTTTGAACGGCTCGTCTGAAAGCGAAAAAGCGTCGCGATCGATCAACGAGTTTCCGCATCCAAACGGTTTCGTGAGGGCCTCATCGTCCTCAGCACCAATACGGGAATACAGTCTTTGTGCGAGAGAGCGTCGCAGATGATTTTCCTCGTTCGTCTCGCCGCGAAGCGGGCCGAAAACGACCGTTCGGCCTAGAGCTCGAGCCGTATATAGCAGCGATTCAAGCCAGTGCGGGCAGGCAATTTCATCATCGTCCAGAAAGGCGATATACCGCCCGGTTGCCGCCCGCATTCCAGCATTTCGAGCATTGGCGACGCCCGGTTCGGCCTCATGTACATAGGTCACATCAAAGCGAGCAACGGCCTGCATGTTGTCGATAATCGGGCGCGCACTGGCGTCTGGGTCATTATCGACCACCACAAGCTGATCAGGGGGGCAACTTTGCCCCAGCAAGCTGGTGATCGCTGCCCGCAAGCCAGCCGGCCGGCGGAAAGTGGGTATGATTACAGATGTCATCATGATGTCAGCCCCGATCGTGTTCCAAATTCTTTTGATGCGTCGCCGATTGTCATCACCCTTGCACCGCTGCGCTCCACCGCATCACAAACCGAACGAAGTTGGTCCGGTGTACAACCCCATTCGGATGGGTTTTCCTGCACATCGTGGGCGTAAAAGATCAACCATCCCGGATGCAGGATTAGCGCTTCAGTCGCCTCGACCGCCTTGGCGATTCCAGCAGGGCCACCATCAAGCGGCACGGAATTGAGCAGATTGAGGTCGACACTGCCGCGATTAATTCGTGACCGAACCCCCCGCAGGGTCGAAAAGCGTTCGTCGAGAAGACGCTTGGACGCTGCCGTCGCTTCCCCGTACGGAAACGCAAAGCTGGTCATGTCCTGTGTCAGGCCCATTTGCTTGAGAGCACTCTGATTACGTTCGACACTTTGCATAATGTCGCTGACATTCGCTTTCGAGCAGTCGATGTGTTCGTATGTGTGGCAGCCGATTTCATGCCCGGACGCTTCCAGGCGGAGCAAATCCTCTGCGTCGAACATTTCTCCATGATGGTTTAACTGTCCGGCAAACACGGCACTCGCGTAGTAGGTTCCCCGCCAGCCATGGTCTTCCAAGGCTTGCGCACCCTGGATAGCGGCTGATTTTGGAAAGTCGTCAAACGAGAAGCTGACAATGGCATGATCAAGGTCAACCGAGATGGGTGTACGCGCGCTAAACCGCGCCCATTGTCGATTGACGCGGGACCAGATGCTGGATGAGGGAAGATAGGGTGCGTTCATTAGATCGCCTCCGCTGTCCAGCTCGCGCGCCACAGTTTGAGTGCTGTCGTGCGAAGCCTTATCGGCAATTCATCGCGCCGGGCGGCCGTCGCCCACAGGCCGCGCAACAGGCGTTGGAACGGTACAATGCCCAGCATACGCGCCGCGCGGGCCCCCGGCAGTTCAGATAACTCAGGATGCTTCTCCAGGAGGCGCGCATAATTGGTCGCGCCTATTCGGAATTTGTCCAGGAGGGTATCGCTAGATTGCAAGCCGTCATGCCCGGCTGGATTGTCGACATGGATAAGACAATGCCCCCGGTCGGCCCGGACCGCCCAGTCAACATCCTCCCAACCCCAACCCGTGAAGTCTTCGTCGAAGGGAACATCCTGCATAACAGCGGCACGCACGAGCAAATTGCTTGAGCAAAAAGCTGTCGCGCCGATCTCCTGACGCATGACGGCATCATTCTGATCGCTCACTTGAGACAAGGCAGCGTGGAGCGCGAGGCTCGGATCGGCCGGTTCGTGACTTTCATAGCCTCCAAATGCCGCATCAAAATCGTCCGCCTCTATCCGTTCAAGATAGGCATTTAAGAAGGCTTCATTTCCGGGGACCATATCTGCGTCCAGATAGAGCAACCAGCGCCCCCTGGCGTGGCGCGCCAGCACATTTCGCCCGGCAGCTCGGCCCAGATTGCAATTCGATGCCAGCAATCGCGCTGGCGTGCTCAAGGCGCGAACAGTGCGTGCCACCGCAGCGCGACCAGCCTTGTCAGGGCTGCCGTCGTCGAACAGGACAATTTCAATGTCGCGTCGCGCGCCAATCAACGCATTCAATGACGCAGCGAGCGGCGTTGGATCATCCCCATAAAACGGGATGAGAACCGACAGTGCGAAATCATCGCTGACAGAAGCCGCTCCATTGGCAAACTCTTCGATGACGTGATCGGTGGGCTGAGTCACGGCTTTACCTCCGCGGGGTTGAGCAGGAAACGAGCCCGGGACAACCAGGTTCGGCATTGTGCGATATTCAGCATCAGGGCTGCGGCGACATAAATGAGAGCGCCGAACGAGGCTTGGACAAGAAGCATCAACCAAGCCGCCTCAAATTGTGGAAGCGCGAACACGGCGGCCGCCATAATCAGAGTTGCAATCGCGGCCTTGAGCCAGTCCATCCAGGGCAGGGGCAGTGCAAAATGTCGACGCCCGAGTATGGCGCAAACCATCAGCGCTATTGTATAGGCAATCACCGTCGAAATGGCTGCACCGACAATCCCCATCAGTGGAATCAAAACCAGATTAAGGGCCAGATTTAATCCTGCCGCCAATGCCATGATTGTGGCCATCGCACCGGTCTTTCGGGTCAACGTAAAGGCCTCATGAAAATAATAGGTCATCATTCCATTCATGAGGCCGGAAAGAGCGATCCAGGGTAGAATGCTCGCCGCCTCGGCTCGAAGACTTTCGCCGATAACAACGGTGGTTAGAGGTCCGGCTATGAGCGCGAGGCCCGCGGCCGCTGGGAAGGCGATCAGTGCCATCAAACCAGCCGCCTGCCCGGCGACTTCCTTCGCAGCGTCGGTGCCATTTTGTTCCAGCGCCCTGATCGTCAATGGCCACACTGCTGCACCAAACCAGATAAAAATGATGTCGAGCAAACGGTCCGCCAATCCGTAACCGGCAGCATACATTCCAACAGCCCCTTGGCCGAGGAAGAGGGCGATCAGGAAACGGTCACCCACCGACAATAAGTGTTCAAAAACAAGAGAAAATGAAATGGGTACGCCATAGCGCGCGTAAGTTTTTGTCCGCACTGATTGGTGGCGACCGCCGCGTGTCTTTCGCAGCATGACGGGTAAGTCGACGACGACCATAAGCGCTGCAGCGACCGCGATCCCGGCGAAAATACCGGCTGCGCCCAAATCTGTCGTGAGTATTAGCCCAACACCGGCGAAGAACCCGACCATCAAGCCACTTGCTTCCAAAGCCGAATAACGCGTGATGTCTGCCGCGGCACGGTGAGTCTCAAGCCCAATTTGAAGCAGGCCACGCAGCAACATGGAGGCAAGCGCAAAGGCCAATACGGTTTTGATTTGTGCGTCGAAGGGCGCAAACACTATGACCAGCGTCAGCAAGCTGCCCACAACAACCGCCGCAAACCCAAAGATGTTGTAAACTGTCAGCAAATGGTCCCTTAACCGGCCCCGACTGTCGGCCCGGGCATGAAATCGCGCCACCGCTGATTCAAGCCAGGTAAAGGATGCCATGTGAATAAGGGAGACGGCGGCAATGACCAGTGAGTAGCGTCCGAACTCTTCCGGCGACAATATCCGTGTAAATACCGCCACGCCGCCGAAGCCAACCAGGGCTTGAGCGGCTTGCACCGGTAGATAACCAAGTAAATGTCGTCCAAGCATGGAACGCTCCGTTCGCCTCAGACGCGATACCTGCAAGATGAGTGCCGCGCCTGAGGCGATAATAGGTACAGATTTTGCGAGAGTTACCGCAGAAAACCGGGTGTTAAGCCTCCCCGTATTAAGCATGTCCCAAACAGGGGCATAATGAGGCCAGAGGAGCGTGCCGGAATGACGCGGCTGACTGTAGATATCAAACGTCCCAGCGAGCTGTCTTCGCTTGAACGTGAGGCCTGGAAAACGTTTTGCGCGGCCAACCCGGTG
>Ga0315338_1003773_pt1 | contig 12793 bp, 9 predicted proteins | sample ASW8metaG_FD_204518 | JGI IMG/M metagenome (GOLD analysis project Ga0315338, IMG submission 204518) | Ammonia-oxidizing marine archaeal communities from Monterey Bay, California, United States - ASW #8 | ecosystem: Environmental > Aquatic > Marine > Coastal | place: USA: California | collected... | reverse complement strand
GGCCGCCCGGCGAGGCCAGCAGGGCGTCCTGGAACAGGGCGCGCATGGGCATCGTCTCTTCGTCGAGCAGAATTCCGGCCATGTCCATCAGTTCCATGCCGAAATTGGCGATTTCCTGGTGTTTCTTGCCGCCGACGACCTTGGTGATCGACGCTTCCGGTCCCGGCTCCTCGCCTTTGGACAGCGCCGTGATCGTGCGGTAGCGGGTCAGCTTGAGGCCCTGCTGCTCGATATACCAGCGCGCCAGCTTCTCGCGCACCGCCGTGTTGGCGATCGCGGGTCCGTCCTCCAGTTCGAGGTCGCGGGCCAGCGCGAAAATCTCGTCGAAATCCGGCGCCGGCCGCTCGCCGACCGCCAGCCGCTCGTTCATCAGGGTGGTGATCGAAACCCGCCAGCCATTACCGACGTCGCTCAGGCGCTGCGCGTCCGGAATCCGCACGTCGGTGAAGAAGACCTCGTTAAAGTTCGAGACGCCGCTGACCTGCTTGATGCGGCGGACTTCGATGCCGGGCGACTTCATGTCGAGGAAGAAATAGGTCAAACCCTTATGCTTGGGCACGTTCGGATCGCTGCGCACGACGATGACGCCGTAGTCGGAGAAATGCGCGCCGGAGGTCCAGATCTTCTGGCCGTTGATCACCCAATCGTCGCCGTCGCGGACGCAGCGCGTGCGCAATCCCGCCAAATCCGAGCCGGCGGACGGTTCGGAGAAAAGCTGGCACCAGATCTCCTTGCCTTCGAGCGCGGGTACGGCGTAGCGCGTCTTCTGTTCTTCCGTCGCATAGGTCAGCATGGTCGGGATGCACATGCCGAGGCCGATCTCGTAAACGCCGCGGGGCGCTACGAAGCTGGCTTCTTCCTGGTTGTAGATGACCTGCTGCAGCTGGGTGCCGCCCTGGCCACCATATTCCTTCGGCAAGGTGATACCGGCATAGCCCGCCTCGAATTTTTTGGCCTGCCATTCCTTGGCCAGCGGGACCAAATTGTCGGCGCCGGCTTTAACCTTGAAGGTGGTGCCCGGTCGCTTCGGTTCCGCGTTCTCGCTCAGCCAGGCGCGCACGCCGGCGCGGTATTCGGCTTCTTCTTTCGTGTCGGAAAAATCCATAGTCCGGTCCCGTTTGTGGCGTCGCTGAGTGTAACGGGTTCGCCCCTTCGCGGCCAATGCGTCCTATCCGCTCACGGGCAACCGGTCGTCAAGCGGGATGACCTTCATGCCTGGGGGCAGCACCGACTCGGAAAGCGTTTCCGATTCCGCGACCCTCGCGCTTATCCAGTTTCGGAACGCCTCGATTTTCCAATCGGATCGCCGTGTGTCGAGACAGACGAGGCAGTAGCTCTGTTGAGAGCGGATACTCAGTGGCAAAGGCACAGTGAGATGACCCGCGGCGATATCCTCGGCGACGAACAGGCGTTGGCCGAGGGCGATCCCAAGCCCGTCGCGCGCCGCGCGATAGGCGTTCGACGAGTTCTCGAACCGCATCTCTCGCGTGATGTCGAGATCGCCAACGCCGGCGGCGTTCAGCCAGTCCGGCCAGTTGGGAATGCGTGCGGTCGAATAGAGCAGGGTATGATGGCGCAGGTCGGCCGGTTCCCGTAACGGCGGGCCGTTCTCCAGGAGGGCCGGGCTGCAGACCGGGAAATGGTCGGCGTTGAACAAAACGTCGAAATGGATGCCGCGCCATTGCTCCGGGCCGATCCACAATCCGACATCGACCTGACCGTCGTAAAGGCCGACCGGTTCGCTGGAGGCGACCAGCTTGAGGTCGATGCCGGGGTGCTGCTCTCTGAACGACTCCAGCTTCGGCAACAGCCATTCCATCGCCAGGGTCGTGAATGCGAAAACGGACAGGGTCGCCGGGACGCCGCCGCTGCGCAGTTCGCTGGTCGCGTCGTCGATGCTGTCGAAAGCGCGGGTCAGGGCGTTGGCGTAAGACTCGCCCTTCGCAGTCAGGACGACGCCGCGCGGATTGCGCGTGAACAGCGGGCAGTCCAGATAGGTTTCGAGGCGGGATATCTGTCGGCTGACCGCACCCGTCGTGACCGAAAGTTCCCCGGCGGCGGCGGACAGGCTACCGTGCCGGCTTGCCGCTTCGAATGCGCGCAGCGCGTTCAGCAGGGGAAAGCGTTTTTTCATGTTTCAGACCGTTTTGAACTTTACTCAAGTCTAGCTTGATTTTATTAAAATTGAAATGGGGCGGCCAATTTTGAAAGATGCCCTAATCCCACAATATGCGCATGATTCCGCATAATCAGATGGGTCCTCGCACTTTGAGTTTTTTTGAAGCCATTGTCGTGCGCGATGTGGGCTTAAAGTGTTAATTCGCGACGCAGCGTTGCATCCATAGCGACCGGATGGATAGCCGGGAGGAACGATATGGCGGAACAGACCATCGACGTACGAGCCGTTGCCGGCTCGCTCGGCGCCGAAGTGTTTGGCGCGGATTTATCCGATAACCTGACCAATCAGATCTACGACGAAGTTCATCAGGCCTTTCTCGACCATCAGGTACTGTTCATCCGCGACCAGGATCTGACGCCGCCGCAGCAGGCGGCTTTCGCCAGGCGGTTCGGCCCGTTGAACGAGTATCCGTTCGTAAAGGGTCTCGACGACGCGCCGGAAATCATCGAGATCATCAAGGAACCGCATGAAACGAAGAATTTTGGCGGCGTCTGGCATTCCGATACGACGTATCTGGAAACCCCACCCCTGGGGACATGTCTTTATGCGCTTGAGGTGCCGGCGGCAGGTGGCGATACGATGTTCGCCAACATGTACGACGCGTACGACACGCTCTCGGATGGCATGAAGCAATTGCTTGACCCGTTGATCGGCGTGAGCAGCGCCGCTTTGCGCCGGACAGGCGGCCGGGCCGCGGGTATGGATTACAAGAGCGGCATGAAAGCGACGAATCTCGACAAGGCCGAAGAGATCATGGCCGAGCATCCCGTGATCCGGACGCATCCAGAAACTGGCCGCAAGGCGCTGTATGTCAACAGCGCGCACACGGTCCGCTTTGTCGGCATGACGGATGCGGAAAGTAAGCCGCTGATCGATTATCTCATCAACCATGCGGTTCGGCCCGAATTTACCTGCCGTTTCCAATGGGAAGCGGGCACCTTGGCAATTTGGGATAATCGCTGCGTTCAGCATTTTGCGATCAACGATTATCACGGTGAGCGCCGGCGCGTGCATCGCGCGACCATCACCGGCGACAGGCCGCATTAGACATCAGGAGAAAACGCCCGCATGAGCGACGACAACATAATCATTGATGCGACGACGCGGATCTTTCAGGATCTGTGCGACCCGCAGACGATCACAAACGCCGCCGACGACAGCTGGAAGGCGCCGCTGTGGACGGCCCTGGAAGAATCTGGACTAACCCAGGCCTGGACGCCGGACGATCTGGGCGGCGCGGGCGCGACGATCGTCGATGGGTTCGACGTGCTTCAGGTCGCCGGTGAATTCGCCGTGCCGGTGCCGCTCGCGGAAACCCTGCTGGCAGGCTGGCTGCTTTCCCGGGCGGGCATCATCGTACCGATGGGCATGATGACGATTGCCCCCGCGCGTCCCGGCGAAAGCTTAACCCTGGGCGATGATGGGGCGCTGTCCGGTACGTTACGGGATATTCCTTTTGCCGACGAGGTGGACAAGATTGCAGTGATCGCCCGCCGCGGCGGTGGCCATGTCGTGGCGCTGGTGGATCGGGCCGCTTGCGCGGTGGGCGAGGGCAGTAGCCTCGCCAGCGAAGCGCGTTGCCGGGTCGGTTTCGACGGCGTCGTGCCGGATGAAATCTCGGAACCGGTAGACGGATTGAACGAGGACGCCCTGATGCAAATGGGGGCCGCGGTGCGGTCGGCGCAAATGGCGGGCGCGTTGCAGGCGATCCTCGATATTTCGGTCGAGTACGCCAAGGAGCGGGTCGCCTTTGAACGTCCAATCGGCAAGTTTCAGGCGGTACAGCACAATCTCGCCCGGCTTGGCGGTGAAGCGGCGGCGGCCGTCGCGGCGGCCGGATCGGTTGCTTACACCTTGGGCAACGCGGACTCCTTCGACGATCATGTTTTCCTGGAAGTCGCGTCGGCAAAGATCCGGATTGGCGAGGCAGCGGGTGAGGGTGCCGGTATCGCACACCAGGCGCATGGCGCGATTGGCTTCACGGCCGAGCATATACTGCACCGTTTCACCACGCGGCTTTGGTCGTGGCGGGACGATTTCGGCAGCGAAAGCGTCTGGGCGGTCCGGCTCGGTGAGATGGTCGCGGCACGCGGCGCCGATGAATTGTGGCCCCTGGTCGCGACACAGTAGCGGGAGCAAACGATGTCCAGTGCTATTCAATTCGATCCCATTCGCCTGCCGCCGGAAGCTGAAGCGCTCCGCGCCGAAGTCCGAGAATTCCTGCGCGAGGAAGTGGATGCGGGTAGTTTCGATCCAATCACTGCGCCGTACCGCGACGGATTCAATCCGGAGTTCAGCCGGCGCGTCGGCGAAAAAGGTTGGATCGGCCTGACCTGGCCAAAACAATATGGCGGCCAGGAACGCAGCTTCCTCGAACGCTATGTCGTGACGGAGGAGTTCCGCGCCGTCAGCGCGCCGACACGACTGCATTTCACGGCCGACCGGCAAAGCGGGCCGGTACTGCTGAAATACGCACCGGACCATATAAAAGACGATATCCTGCCGCGGATCACGCGCGGCGAATGCTGCTTCTGCATCGGTATGAGCGAGCCGGGGTCCGGCTCCGACCTGTTCGCGGCGAGCACACGAGCAACCAAGTCCGACGGCGGCTGGCTGATCAACGGCGCCAAGGTCTGGACCAGCAGCGCCCATCGGGCCGACTACATGATCGGACTGTTCCGTACTTCGGCCTCGACCGAAGAGAACCGTCGGCACGGGTTGACGCAGTTCCTGGTCGACATGAAGAACACCTCGGGCATCACCGTGAATCCGATTCATCACATGACGGGCATTCACGAATTCAACGAGGTTGTGTTCGAGGACGCCTTCGTGCCGGACGAAAACGTACTGGGCGAAGTCGATTCCGCCTGGAAGCAGGCGACCAGCGAGCTGGCCTATGAGCGCAGCGGGCCGGAACGGTTTTTGGAGACGATTTACATTCTTACCGAACTGGTGCGCGCGCTCGGCGATAAGCCGGATACGCGCGGCGCCGAGGGGATTGGCCGCTTGGTCGCGCAGTTGCATACGCTGCGTCGTATGTCGGTGTCCGTGAACGGTATGTTGCAGGCCGGGAAGGAGCCGACTCTGCAAGGCTCGATCGTCAAGGACCTTGGGACCAACTGGGAGCAGGATTTGCCGAACAAAGCGCGGCAACTCGCGGCCTTCGTCGATGACGATGCGGGCAACCGCGCCGATTTCGACGAATTGATGCGGTTTGCCACGATGATCGCGCCGAAACTGACCATCCAGGGCGGCACACGCGAAATCCTTCGGGGCATCATCGCGCGCGGCCTGGGTCTCCGATAAGACAACCAGCAGGAACAAAGCTAATATGCCCGATATCGGCGCGCTACTTTCGCCGGCGAGCGTCGCCGTGGTCGGCGCCTCGCCCAATACTGGCATCTTGCGCGGACGCATCATGCATGTGCTCGGGTGTCATCCTTACAAGGGTAGGGTCTATCCGGTCAGCCGGAGCAACGACGAAGTAATGGGACTGAAGGCCTATCCGACCGTGTCCGATTTACCGGAAGCAGTCGATCTGGCCGTTCTCATCATTCCGGCGGAATTCGTTCCCGACACGCTTGAGGAATGTGGCGCCAAGGGCGTGAAGGCGGCCCAGATCATCACCTCCGGCTTCGCCGAAGAAGTCGCCGGCGCCGGCGGCGATCTGCAGCAGCGGGTGCGCGATATTGCCGAGAAATACGATATGGCGGTCTGCGGTCCGAACTCCGAGGGCTTCGCCAATATGGCGTTGGACTTCTGTCCGACCTTCAGCCCGGCCGTCGACGACCCGGACACGCCATTGCTCCCGGAATTTCGCAAGGATGGGATGATTGGCGTGGTGGCGCAGAGCGGCGGTATGGGCTTCGCCTTCTATGATCGCGGCAGGCCGAAACAGCTGCCCTTCAGCTATGTCGTGACGACGGGCAACGAGGCCTGCCTCGAAGGCTTTCAAATCGTGGACCACATGCTGGACGATGGCGGTACCGACGTCATCGTCATGTTCATCGAGGATATTAAGACTCCGGCACTGTTCCCAGCCGTCGCCGAGAAGGCGATGCGGGCCGGCAAACCGATCATCGTTACCAAAATCGGCCACTCGCAGGCAGGTCAGCGGGCGGCGGCATCGCATACCGCGGCGCTGGCCGGGTCCTACACCGCGTACAATGCCATGTTCGAACGCTATGGCGTGATCGAAGGCCGCGACATCGAGGAAATCGTCGATATCGCGGCTGGATTTTCTTTCTGGCGCGACCGCCTGCCGAAAGGAAAACGGGTGGGTATCATCACCGGATCCGGTGGCGCCGGCGGCTGGATGGCGGATACGGCGATCGAAGCGGGTCTAACCGTGCCGCCGCTGGATGCGGAAACGCGCGCGACGATCGACGCCTATCTGCCAAGTTACGGTACCTCGCAGAACCCGGTCGACGGCACGGCCGGGGCGATCCGCACTGTCGGTTACGGGAACCTCGCGAAGATGACCGCGGCATCGGACGAGGTCGATGCCGTCATCGCCATCAGCTCGGCCCGCAATGCCTCGCGATATGTCGAAGAATTCGACGATATGGCCAAGATCGCCCGGGAAACCGAGAAACCGATCGTGTTCAATTCCTACACGATGCCGAAACCGGAAGGTTTCGAAATCATCGGACGGGCGGGATATCCGCTCTACACCAACATGCGGAACAGCGCGCATGTACTGGCGTGCCTCGCCGACTACCGCGCCTTCCGCGAGACGTTCCTCAAGGTACCGGAAGTTCGCACAACACCGGAGAAACCCGCGATGGCCGGTGCGCTGTTGGCACAAGGCGGCCAAACGCTGACCGAGTACCAATCGAAGCAGATCCTGAAAGCCTATGGCGTAGAAATTCCGGAAGAAATTCTTGCCACGGATTCCAGCGCGGCCGTCGACGCCGCTGCCGCAATCGGTGGTCCCGTGGCGTTAAAGGTGCAATCGCCGGACATCCTTCACAAAACCGAAGCGGGCGCCGTCGCACTCGGCCTGAAAGGAGCGGATGCGGTTCGCGATGGGTACGACAAAGTACTGGCCAAGGCGCGTGCTTACGAAGCGGATGCGGCCATCGATGGCGTTCTGGTGCAGCCGATGGCGCGGTCGGGCCGCGAGATTATCCTGGGCGTCAACCGTGACGATGCGTTCGGACCGATGCTCATGGTCGGATTGGGTGGCATCTACGTTGAGGTGATGAGGGACGTGGTATTCGCCCCCGCCCCTGTGCGCGCGGAAGAGGCGCGGGCGATGTTGGAGCGATTGCAGGGTATCGCTTTGTTGCACGGAGTCCGCGGTCAGCCGCCGGCCGATATCGATGCGCTGGTCGATCTGATGGTCACAGTTTCATGGCTCGCCGATGACTGGCGTGACGAGATCGCGGAGGTCGATTTGAACCCCGTTTTCGTGCATCCGGAAGGGCACGGCCTATCGATCGTCGATGGCTTGATCGTTAAGGCAAAAAGTGACTAAGTCGTGGCAATTTGCGGCTTTTTATTGCGGGGCGTGATTGTTAAGGTGCGGTCTACAACCCGCCGTTTTCCTTACGGAGAACGAAGGAATAAACAAGGCGGACGTCAAAACAGGGAGCAGAGCACGATATGTCGGACACAGTTCTTGAACTCGACGATCTGACAATCCGATTCCAGCTGAAGCGTGGCGACCTAACCGCCGTGAACGGCGTTTCGTTCAAGGTCAAGCGCGGGGAAACTTTCGGGCTGGTCGGTGAGTCTGGGTCTGGCAAAACGGTTACGGCGCGTTCGATCATGCGTCTTGTGCCGATGCCGCCGGGCGAAATCGTAAAAGGCAAAGTGCTTTTCGAGGGAGAAAGCGTTTACGACAAATCCGACAGTGAAATGCGCGATATGCGCGGCAAAAAAGTCGCCATGGTCTTCCAGGAGCCGATGAGCGCGCTGAACCCGGTTTTCACGGTAGGTGACCAGATTGGCGACGCCTTGCGCAGCAATCTTGGTATGAGCAAGCAGGAATCCGAGGAACGGGTGATCGAACTGCTGCAGTTGGTCGGCATTCCTTCGCCAGGATCACGTCTCGACAGCTATGTTCATGAATTCAGTGGCGGCATGCGCCAGCGCGTCATGCTTGCCATGGCGTTGAGCTGCGATCCGACATTCCTGATCGCGGACGAACCGACGACGGCGTTGGACGTGACAATTCAAGCAACAATCCTCGAGCTGATCGAAAGCATGATTGATCGCTTTGGTATGTCGCTGATCTTCATCACCCACAATCTGGGCGTCGTGGCGCACGCCTGCGACACGATCGGGGTCATGTACGCCTCGCATGTTGTTGAGCTTGCGTCGACGAAAGAAATTTTCAAAAACCCGCAACATCCCTATACGGTAGGGTTACTGAACTCGATCCCGCGGCTTGACCAGCAGTCGAAGTATCTGACACCGATCAAGGGGTTGGTCTGCAACATGATGAACCCGCCGACGGGCTGCAAGTTCCACCCGCGTTGCGATCACGCTATGGATATCTGCCGCCAGGAAATTCCGCAAATGAAAGAACTCGCGCCCGGACATTTTGCGGCGTGTCATCTGCATAACTAATCGACGGAAATTGGAAAATCGACAGATGACCGAAAATATTCTCGAAGTTCGCGGACTGACCAAGCACTTCATGCTCGACAACGACTTGGTGTCGCGCATGGCTGGCAAATCGCGAACCCTGAAAGCCGTCGATGGCATCGATTTCTTCATCAAACGCGGCGAAACCCTCGGCCTCGTGGGCGAAAGCGGTTGCGGAAAATCGACGACCGCGCGACTCATCACCCGACTGGTCGAGCCCAGCAATGGCGAAGTCTTTCTGAAAGGCGAAAATCTGCTGAATTTTAACCGCGCGCAGATGCAGGACGTGCGGAAGACGGTTCAGTTGGTGTTTCAGGATCCGTACAGTTCGCTGAATCCGCGCAAAACCATCATGCAAATTCTCAGTCGTCCGCTCGAAGTGCATAATCTCGCCAAGACTTGGCCTGAGAAACGCCGCCGCGTGCTTGAACTGTTGGGGCTGGTAGGTCTCGGTGAGGAGCATGCGGACCGCTATCCTCATGAGTTCAGCGGTGGGCAGCGTCAACGTATCGCGATCGCGCGCGCGCTCGCGGTCAGCCCGGAGTTGATAATCGGTGACGAGCCGGTCTCCGCGCTCGACGTGTCAATTCAAGCCCAGATCCTGAACCTGTTCCGCGATTTGCAGGAGCAGTTCTCGCTTACCTATCTGTTCATTGCGCACGATCTCAGCGTCATCCGCCATATCAGCGACAGGGTCGCGGTCATGTATGTCGGTAAGATCGTGGAGGCAGGCGATGTGGCGGACATTTTCGAACGGCCGAAACACCCCTATACCAAAGCGTTGCTGGAAGCTGTGCCGGAGGCCGACCCCGACAAGCCGCCGCCACACCTCGTCTTGAAAGGCGAGGTGGCGACGCCGATCGACCCGCCGCCGGGCTGCCGGCTTTGCGCGCGCTGCCCCTTGGCCGACGACTACTGTGCCGAGGTTATGCCTGATCTGGTCGAAAACGGCGACGGACATTATGTCGCCTGCCATAAGGTCTGAATTGAAAACGCCGGCGCAAGTGCGCCAGCGTTGAAAGGTAATACCTTAGTAAAGGGAATGGCCGTAGGGGCCGTTCCCTTTATTCGTTTCTACCGGTCGACCAACCGCGGGTCGAGGATGTCGCGCAGCCCGTCGCCGAACAGGTTGAATGCCAGGACCGTGTAGCAGATCGCCAGGCCCGGGAAGACCGCAAGCAGCGGATTCTGCTCCATGTGATCGCGGGCGGAACTTAGATCGGCGCCCCAATCGGGTGTCGGGGGCGGCGAGCCCAGTCCAAGGAAAGAAAGCGCCGCGATGATCAGAATGACGTAGCCTAACCGCACCGTCGCATTGACGATCAGCGGCGAGATGCAATTGGGCAAAATCTGACGCATTGCGATGTAGAGGTTCGCCTCGCCGATTGTGTGTGACGCCTCGACATATTCTTTTTCTTTCTCGGTCAGCACCGTACTGCGCACCAGCCGCGCGGCTTCGGGGAAGAAAGCGAATCCCAGTGCAAATATCAATATGAGGTCGTTCCAGAAACCTTCGAGCTGCCATTCTCGTGCTAACGTGACGATCAACAGGTATAGGAGGATTCCCGGAAACGCCAGTAAGCCGTCGCAAATTCGCATGGCGATCGAATCGGTCCACCCTCCATAATAGCCGGATAACACGCCATACGGGATGCCGATGGCAAGACCGAAAACAACAGCCAAAATCGCGATCATCACAAGCCTTCGCCCGCCCCAAAGGACCCGCGAATAGATGTCCCGGCCGTACCGGTCCGTCCCCATAATGTGCTCTGCGCTCGGTTTCTGGAGGAACGCACTGTAGTCCGGCTTGACCGGATTGTACTCCGAGATCACAGGGGTCAGAAGCAATATCGTCACCAGCGCGACGAGCATCAACAGACCGACGAACGCGGTCTTGCTCTTGTACAACTCCAAGAGTGCGTCTTGCGCAATAAGGCGATAGCGCGCCATCCGCTCGCCGAATGTCGGCGGCTTGATCGCCTCCTCGATCGAGCGCCGGCCGTTTTGAAACTCTGTGCTTGACATGATGACGGTCCTCTTAGCCCAGCGCGACGCGCGGGTTTAAGACGCGATATAGGAGATCGACCAGCAGGTTCACGACAACGACGATAATGCCGAGGACGAGGATGCCCGCCTGGATGAGCGGATAATCATGGTCGATGATTGCAAGGTAGATCGCTTGCCCGATACCAGGCCAGGCGAAGATGGTTTCCAACACGACGGTGCCGCCGAGCAGGTTCGCCAATTGCAAGCCGCTGATCGTAATTGTCGGAATCAGCGCATTGCGCAGCGTGTATTTGTAGATCACCTTCGGTTCGGAAAAGCCAAGCGACCGCGCGGTGTCCACATATTCCTTGTTCATTTCGTCCAGCATGCTGGATCGCGTCAAGCGCGTCGTATAGGCGGCCTGCCGGAAACCGACCGCCAGCGCCGGCAGAATGAGATAATAGATACTTTGCCCTATATCTTCTAACGGACTGACATAGCCCGATGACGGCAGCCAACCGAGATGCAGCGAGAACAGGATGACGCACATGATCGCGAACCAGAACTCGGGAATTGAGATTCCAATCAGAGACACCACCTGTGCCGTATAGTCCGTTGGCGAGTTTCGTTTAACTGCGGCAATGGACCCCAGTGGCACCGCGATAAGGATGGAGAGACTGATGCCGACCAAGCCAAGATAGACCGTCGCCGGAATGGATTCGAAAAGTTCTATCGAAACCGGCCGCCGCGTAATCAACGATTTCCCGAAATCTCCCTGGAGTGCCTTGCCGAGCCATATGCCGTATTGCACATAAATCGGCTGGTCCAGGCCGTATTCCTTCAACAGGAGTGCGCGAAGCTCCGGATCTTCTGCTTCTTCGTCACCGATGAGCGTATCGATAACGTCGCCCGGCAATAGCTGCACGAACGAAAACACAACCACCGTCAGCACGAAGAGCACCGGGATCATTTGGAGTATTCGGTTGATCACGTAAATCAGCATAACTGAATTTTCCTAGACCAATTCCGGATTACTTGCGGAATCTTTGTAGCGAAATGAATGCTGTTAATAGCGTAACCGCGAGGCGCGGAATGTGCGCCTCGCGGTTTTGCCATTTAGTCTGCTACGACATCCAGGACGCACGCAGTCCGGCACGCTGTGTGCTGTACGGACCCGGGAACGCCGGCTCGTAACCCTTGAGGCTCTTCGTGGCTGCTTGAATCAGCGGGATGTAGTGCGTGTAGAGCATCGGAAGCTCTTCGTTGACGATTTTTTCGACTTCCATATAGAGCTCAAGACGTTTGCCCTTGTCGAGCGTGTTTTGAGCTTCGAGGATGTACTTATCGGCCTTCTCGTTTTTGAAGCCTGTGCGTAGCTTGGTCGAACCCGCTTCGGAGTAGACCGCGCGGCCGTACCAGGCATCCGGATCCGGGCGATAGCTGTTCGCCGTCGAATCGAGGTGGAATTCACCCTTCCGCCACTTCGCCTTGAGGACGGCGAATGGGTGGATTTCGTGCTTCACGTTGAGGCCGACTTCCGACAGCATCGCGTGCACGATCTCGCCGGTCTGATGCATGTAGGCGTATGCGTCGCGGGAAAGCAGGATGATCGGCTCGCCGACCGCACCGGCTTTCTTGATCAGGAATTTCGCCTTGTCCGGATCGAACTCGTACTGCCGTTTGATTTCCGGCATGTACCATGGGCTGGCCTCGCTGTAGAACGCCGGCGCCGGTGAACTCACGCCGCTGAAGACCGCCTGATGGACCGCTTCATGGTTGACGGCGTGGGCCGCAGCTTGACGCAGCAGCTTACCGTGCGGGTTTTTCGGCGAGAACGGGCCGTTTTTCCAGTTGAAGCCGATATAGCCGGTGCCGACCTGCGCGACGGGCCAGGAATTGTACTGGTCGCCATACTTCTCTTTGAAGCCGGCGCCATCGGCATAGGACATGTTGTCGATCAGGTCGACTTCGCCGGTCCGCAGGGCGGTCAGGCGTACGCGGTCTTCCTTTTTCGGGCGGCCAATGATGCCATCG
>Ga0315338_1003772_pt1 | contig 12796 bp, 9 predicted proteins | sample ASW8metaG_FD_204518 | JGI IMG/M metagenome (GOLD analysis project Ga0315338, IMG submission 204518) | Ammonia-oxidizing marine archaeal communities from Monterey Bay, California, United States - ASW #8 | ecosystem: Environmental > Aquatic > Marine > Coastal | place: USA: California | collected... | reverse complement strand
AGAAGCGATAGTTTTTAGCGATGGCCTCTTCATAAACATCGCGGATGGTCTCGAGATTTGAGAAAGCCGCAACCAGCATGAAGAGTGTGGAACGCGGCAGATGAAAATTTGTCAACAACACATCGACCGCTCTGAACTTGTATCCTGGCGTAATAAAAATATCGGTCTTGCCAGCAAAGGGCTGAATATTCCCACACTCATCAGCCACACTTTCTAGCGTGCGAAGAGCCGTAGTCCCAACAGCAACAATACGACCACCAGCGTGACGCACCCCATTGATTCTGTTTGCAGCCCTCTCGGAGACCATCGCATATTCACTATGCATTTTATGGTTTTCTGTGTCGGCGGCACTGACGGGAAGAAAGGTGCCTGCTCCAACATGCAGCGTAACATGCTCGATCAATATCCCAGCCGCCTCTAAGCTTTCGATTAGCTTAGGCGTGAAGTGCAAGCCGGCAGTGGGCGCCGCCACCGATCCGTCCTTCCTCGCAAAAATAGTTTGATAGTCACCCTTATCCCGGCTATCCGGCGCCCGCTTAGATGCGATGTAAGGGGGCAGCGGCATCTCTCCAATCGCATTAATCGCATTGTCAAGATCCGTACCTGTACGATCAAAAACAAGCTCAACCTCACCACCCTCACGTTTGGCTATTGCCGCTGCAAGCTTGTCACCAAAGTGAATACTGTCTCCGGCGCGTAAACGTTTTGCGGGCTTTACAAAGGCCAAGAATTTTTCAGGGGTGTGACGCGTTAGTAGCGTCACTTCTACATTTACGCCTGCACCTAGCAATCCCTGACGCGAGGGACGTAACCCCATTAATCTTGCAGGAATAACCTTGGAATCATTGACGACAAGCACATCGCCAGCACGCAAAATTTTTGGCAAGGCACCTAAATGTGCGTGTTTTCTTACTCCCTTCTCATTGACAACTAATAGCTGCGCAGAATCGCGCGGCGTCACGGGACGCAGTGCAATGCGTTCGGCGGGTAGATTAAAATCGAATAGCTCGACGCGCATGAACGCAATCCCTTAGGCGCCACTCACGGAATTTAGGACCGCCGCAATAATTCGATCTTGCGTGCTTTCAATGAGATAGGGATGCATGGGAAGACTAACTACCTGTTGGGAAAGAGATTCGCTCACCGGTATCGGAGTCGAAGGATAATGCCGATAAGCTGGTTGCATACTGAGCGGAATCGGATAATACACCGCCGTCGGAATGCCCTCTTCTTTTAAGTCCTTCTGCAATTTAATCCTTTGAGAAACGCAAAGCGTATATTGCGCCCAAACTGAGCGTGCACCCTGAATGACCTGCGGCGTTTTGAGGCTAGTACAGGCTTTGAACGCGTCATTATAGCGACATGCAATATGCTCACGCGCTTCGATTTCTTGCGGAAAGATCTTCAATTTTTCAATCAGTATCGCAGCCTGAATGCTGTCGAGCCGGGAGTTTAGCCCTATATGCACATGCTCATAGTTATCTTTGCCCCGCCCATGCACACGCAGCGAAGTCAAACGCTCTGCCAACGCGTCATCATCAGTGAAACACGCCCCGCCATCGCCATAACAGCCCAGCGGTTTTGCAGGGAAAAAACTCGTTGACGCAGCATCGCCAATCGACCCGGTGCGCTTATTGTCGAGCGATCCGCCAAAGCCTTGTGCGGTGTCACAAAGCAAAAGAAGGTTTTCAGATTCAGCAATTGGTTTGATTATACGGTAATCGGCAGGTTGCCCGAATAAATCCACCGGAATAATCGCCCGCGGGGTAAGGGCGCCATCGGCTCTCACCATTGATATAGCTTTTTTCAGACTTTTAGAGTCGAGGTTAAAACTGTCCTCAACCACATCAACGAACACCGGTGTTGCACCGACCAGAGAAACAACCTCGGCTGTGGCAACAAATGTGAACGCAGGAACGAACACAGCATCACCGGGCCCAATTTCCCACGCGCGTAATAGGAGCAACAAAGCATCGGTCCCATTGGCACAGCCTATGGCATGTTTTACCCCAGCAAAAGCAGCCAATTTTTTCTCTAGATACGTAATTTGCGGCCCCAGAATCCATTGCCCACCTGCAATTGCTTCAGCAATGGCGCCATCAAGTACAGGCCCAAGACGCGCACGCTGCGCCTGAAGATCGATGAAAGGAATAAGGTCAGCCACAGTAATAAACCTCATATTGCGGCATCGCCGTAGCACTGGCCAAAATGCCCGGCAAATCACGCGATATGTCGGATCGTTGCGCCTGAACCAAAATCTCGCGATATGGAGATACCCACCACGAGGTTGTACGCTCAGATACTAATCAGCGAGGCTCATTTTAACGATGCCGTCGGGGTCGCTGACTTCTCCATTACCGCCTTCCGCACCCTTCTTAATTGCGTCGATATACTCCATGCCGGAGACCACTTTCCCGAATGCTGTGTACTGCCCGTTCAACCAAGCACAATCAGTAAAACAGATGAAGAATTGCGAGTTAGCACTATCCGGGGAGGCACTTCGCGCCATCGAAACAGTTCCTCTGACATGAAATTCTTCTGAAAACTCGGCGCCGAGATTTGGTTTATCAGAACCCCCTGTTCCGGTTCCGGTTGGATCGCCAGTCTGAGCCATGAAGCCTGGGATAACGCGATGGAACACGATCCCGTCATAAAACCCTTCACTAACTAGCTCTTTGATACGCGCAACATGATTGGGCGCAAGATCAGGTCGAAGCTCCATGACGACAGTGCCATCTTTCAGTTCCATATTAATTCTGTCCGGCAATAGTTTTGTCCTTTTAGTGTTTCGTAGATTTTACTGCTTTTTTGTAACGCGTTTATTCAGCGCCTTGGCGACGCTGGGACTCACAAAATACGAAATGTCGCCGCCCAAAATCGCAATTTCTTTAACCAAGCGTGAGGCAATTGCTTGATGGCGCGGATCAGCCATTAAAAATACCGTTTCTATGTCAGGGTCAAGGCGTTGATTCATGCCGACCATCTGAAATTCATATTCAAAATCGGATACTGCGCGTAAGCCGCGAATGATGACTGACGCACCGGCCTTTTTGGCAAAATGAACTAACAAACCATCAAAACTTTCGACCGAAACGGTGGCGCGTCCATCACCGGCAAGCAAGTTTGTCTCGCGCCGAAGCATTTGCGTACGCTCTTTCAACGTAAAAAGGGGCTTCTTTGATGAATCCTTTGCAATGCCGATGACAAGATGATCGACCAATTTCACCGCGCGATGGATAATATCCATATGGCCGTGCGTTATTGGATCGAACATTCCAGGGTAAAGCCCGATGCGGCGATTACTATTCGTGGCGCTAGCCTTCTTGATGTTCTTCGTGACCATTACCGTTCTCAGATTCTGCTACGCCATCAACAAAAACAACGCGTTCACCCTCATCGAGACGGAATAATGTCACACCTTGGGTCGAACGTCCCTTAATTCCGATATCGGCCACCGGGCACCGGATTGTCTGGCCTTTATCAGTAATTAACATGATATCGTCACTTTCCTCGACCGGGAACGCACCCGTCAAGGCGCTGTTTCTCCCGGTCAGTGCCATTGCAACGATCCCCGACCCACCACGGCCTGTCACACGGTATTCATAAGAGCTAGTGCGTTTGCCAAAACCTTGCTCGGAGACTGAAAGAATAAACTGTTCACCCGCGCCAAGACCAGCATAACGTTCCGGAGTCAGGGTTGTTTCTTCCCCAATATCTCCATTTTCGTGCTCTACCATGGATTCGGTTTCTTCTGAAGAAATCTCGCCGGCGGCAGCGCGGCGCGCTGCACCCGCCTGGCGTAAATAACTGCGCGCTTCGGCGGGCGGCGCATCACTATGAGAAAGCAGTGCAAGGGTAACAACTTTGTCGTCTGATGCGAGCTTGATACCACGAACCCCTATAGATTCACGGCCCTTAAAAACACGAATATCGCTTGCCCTGAACCGAATGCATTTTCCGTTGCGCGTGGTTAGCAACACATCGTCATTTTCGGTGAATAGCTGAACACCAACTATGCCCTCATCATCGGGAAGCTTCATCGCAATTTTTCCGTTGCGATTAATATTAGTAAAATCCGAGAGCTCGTTGCGCCTTACACTTCCCGAAGTCGTCCCAAAGACAACTTGGAATTGATCCCAAGTTGTTTCATCTTCCGGCAGAGGAAGTACCGTCGTAATCCACTCGCCTTCGCTCAGAGGAAGCAAATTCACCATCGCTTTGCCGCGGCCCGCGACACGCGCTTCGGGCAAGCGCCAAACTTTCATGCGATATACCATGCCCGTCGAAGAGAAAAACAATAGCGGCGCATGTGTACTTGCAGCAAAAATTCGTGTCACGAAATCCTCGTCACGTGTTGACATCCCAGCGCGGCCCTTGCCGCCGCGACCCTGCACGCGGTACTCGGCAAGTGGCGTGCGCTTAATATAGCCAGCATGGGTGACAGTAACCGCGACCTCTTCGCGCTCAATCAATGCTTCATCATCTATTTCGACTTCTGCCTCAATAATCTCAGTGCGGCGGGGATCAGCAAATTCAGCACGGACATCGGTAAGTTCTTCCCTGATGAATTTAAGAACGCGTGGACGCGAACGAAGGATGTCAAGATAATCAGTAATTGATGCGCCAAGCTTTTTGACTTCATCGCCAATCTCGTCGCGGCCCAGCGCTGTCAAGCGCTGCAGACGTAATTCAAGAATGGCTTTGGCCTGTTCTTCGGTCAGGTGGATGGTGTTGTCTTCGGCAACTTTGTGGCGCGGATCGGCAATCAGAGCAACCAAAGGTGCCATGTCTTTTGCCGGCCAAGAACGTTCCATCAGCTGTGCGCGAGCGGTGGTGCCATCGGGGGCGGCGCGGATAAGGGCTATCACTTCGTCAATATTTGCGACGGCAACAGCAAGACCCACAAGAACATGAGCCCGGTCGCGTGCTTTGCCCAATTCATACCGCGTACGCCGCGTTACCACCTCTTCACGGAAAAACACGAAGGCGGCAATCATGTCCTTCAGATTCATCGATTCCGGACGACCGCCATTTAAAGCTAACATGTTGACGCCAAAACTAGTTTGTAGCTCCGAGTAACGATGCAACTGATTGAGCACGACATTTGCTGAAGCATCGCGCTTCAACTCAATGACAACACGCATTCCGTGACGATCGGATTCATCGCGTAGATCTGCTATTCCCTCGAGCCGCTTGTCGCGTACCAAATCAGCAATGCGCTCCAACATCCGCGCCTTGTTCACCTGATAAGGCAGCTCGCTCACAATAATTGCTTCGCGATCCTTGCGAATTTCCTCAACATTTGTTCGCGCGCGCATGAGAACCGAACCGCGCCCATTTGACAGTGCAGCGCGCGCACTGGCTTTACCTATAATCATCGCACCGGTTGGAAAATCTGGCCCTGGTACAATTTCCGTTAACGCTTCAATTGAGATGGATGGATCTTCGATATATGCAAGCGTGGCATCGACGATTTCACCAAGATTATGCGGCGGGATGTTTGTCGCCATGCCGACGGCAATTCCGCCAGCGCCATTAACTAAGAGATTGGGATAGCGCGCGGGCAGAACAATCGGCTCAGATTCCGATTGATCATAATTGTCATGAAAATCGACTGTGTCTTTGTCGAGATCTTCAGCCAGTGCATGCGCTGCTTTGGCCCTGCGCACTTCGGTGTAACGCATTGCAGCGGGCGGATCACCATCAATCGAACCAAAATTACCTTGCCCATCAATCAACGGTAGGCGCATTGAAAAGGTCTGTGCGAGGCGAACCAGCGCGTCATACACCGCCTGGTCGCCATGTGGATGATATTTACCGATCACATCGCCAACGACGCGCGCAGATTTACGATAGGCTTTATTCCAATCGTAACCAGCTTCATGCATTGCATAGAGAATGCGGCGATGCACGGGCTTCAAACCGTCGCGCACATCGGGTAATGCACGGCTTACAATGACGCTCATCGCGTAATCAAGATAAGAACCTTTCAGCTCCGTCTCGATCGAGATGGGGGCGATGTTTCCGCCAGGTGGCGGACCTTCTTCGGTGGTGTCGTCGATGCTCACTCAATACCTTATAAAAAACGCAAAAAAGGGCCGACTCGCGCCCCTTTTTTCTGCTTTATTTTCTAACATTTTTTACCTAAAACAACCAGCGAATCTATGATCAAAATTCAGTTTTATCCCATTGTTTTTTAGGCTTTTTATCGGGGTAGAAATTGCTCCATTTCAGTCCTGATCTGTACAATTGTCTAGGCCGACATGAGGCACGGCTCACTGATCTCCGTGGAACCCTTGAAATAGACAAATATAAGCCCCAAAACAGACCCAACTCAGGGTCCGCTTCTGGTACCGCACAGCAGTCCGTTGATCTATTCCAAATTCAGATAGGGCGCCCCTAATACCAGGTCAATAAAATACTAGGAACGAAAGCCTTCGACGAAACCAGAAAGACCGGTAGCAAGCTAAAACGTAAATCCACAAACTAAAATAAACCGCATCAGTAAAGCCGCCCTAGAACGGAATCTCATCGTCAAGGTCATTGCGCTCGAAACTTGGACCTGAATCACCAGCTCCGGAAGTTGCAGCTTGCCGGTCACTGCCGTCGCCACCGCCGCGTGTATCTAGCATCACCAACTCGCCCCTATAACGCTGCAAGACGGTCTCAGTCGAATATTTCTCTACACCATCCTTATCGGTGTACTTTCGAGTTTGGAGCTGGCCCTCAATATAAATTTTTGAGCCCTTACGAAGATAGTTTTCAGCTACTTTGGCAAGATTTTCGTTAAATATGACAACACGATGCCATTCAGTACGCTCTTTGCGCTCACCGCTAGCCTTGTCGCGCCAATTTTCAGATGTGGCAACCGAAAGATTAACCACTGGGTCACCAGAGTTGAGCCGTCTTACCTCAGGATCACGGCCCAAATTTCCGATCAAGATCACCTTGTTCAAACTACCCGCCATTTTGCGCTCTCCTTCTCTCTCCGGACCATTCAGGCCAGGCCTTCCGATTGCCGCTTCTGCCGTGAAGCTATCCCTTGCAGTGACGGAAACGCCATGTAGACAAAAACTTTTCCACGTATTTGCGTTGAAGCATCCTTACAGCCGCTATTACCTGCCAACTGACAATTTGAAATAGCATATGTTCTTCTTTTGTTCTATATGTGGAAAATAGTCACCTAACGTCCTGCATGGGCTGCTGAGCGAAAATTGGGGGGATTAGGGGGTGGTCCTTGCCCGGCCCAACGAAAACCCGTCATAGCTAGTCGTTTGGTCTCGTAAATAGGCAAAAATGCAGAAGAACATCACCATTAAAGGTGCTAGCGAGCACAACCTTCAAAATATTGATGTCGAGATCCCACGCGACAGGCTGGTTGTATTCACCGGAATATCAGGTTCAGGAAAATCCTCGTTGGCATTCGACACCATCTATGCCGAAGGCCAGCGCCGTTATGTCGAAAGCCTCTCAGCCTATGCGCGGCAATTTTTGGAAATGATGCAAAAGCCGGATGTCGATCATATCGACGGCCTCTCGCCCGCAATTTCGATCGAACAACGCACCACATCGAAAAATCCTCGCTCGACCGTCGGCACAGTGACAGAGATCTATGATTATTTACGTCTTCTTTATGCCCGAGCCGGGATTCCATTTTCGCCGACCACGGGACTGCCTATCGAAAGTCAGACCGTTAGCCAGATGGCTGATCGTATTTTAGCTCTAAAGAAAGGAATCCGAATCTTTCTGTTGGGTCCAATCGTGCGCGGGCGCAAAGGCGAATACCGCAAAGAACTGGCAGATCTACAAAGAAAAGGATTTCAGCGCGTCAAAGTGGATGGAAAATTTTATGACCTAGGCGATGTGCCACCACTCGACAAGAAATTCAAACACGATATCGAAGTTGTAGTAGACCGTATCGTGGTTAGCGCAGATATTGGCAACCGCCTGCCGGAATCTATCGAGACAGCTCTAAACCTTTCGGAAGGTTTGCTCATTATCGAGTTTGCTGACGAAAAGGAAAAAATTGGACGTAAGACCGTGCCAAAGCGGCTTACCATGTCGTCGAAATTTGCCTGCCCTATTTCGGGGTTTACCATTCCAGAAATTGAGCCAAGGCTGTTTTCGTTCAACAACCCGCATGGTGCCTGCCCCGAATGCGATGGACTTGGCACCCAGCTTTATTTTGATCCTGATTTAGTCGTACCGGACCCGACTAAGCCAATGGGTAGAGGCGCGATTGCGCCCTGGTTAAAATCCTCCTCGCCCTATTATTTGCAAACGATAGAGGCGTTGGGACGTCACTATAAATTTTCATTGAGTGATAGCTGGGAAGAGCTTGAAGAGGAGGTACAAGAATTTCTTCTCTATGGCTCCGACGAAGAAAAAATTAAATTTACCTATGATGACGGTATGCGCCGTTACGATGTGACTAAGCCCTTTGAGGGCATCATCTCTAATATGGAGCGTCGCTATCACGAAACCGAATCTGCCTGGGTGCAGGAGGAGATGGAGCGCTATCAGAGCAATTCGCCTTGCGAGGCCTGTAATGGCCACCGTCTCAAACCCGAAGCTTTGTGTGTGAAGATCGCAAAATTGCACATTGGGGAGGTTTGCCAAATGTCGATCCGAACAGCCGATAAATGGTTTAGAGAGATTGACAAATCGCTCAACGCTAAACAGAAGAAAATTGCTGTGCAGGTTTTGAAGGAAATTCGCGAGCGCTTGAAGTTTCTCAATAATGTGGGTCTTGAATATCTTACGCTCTCGCGTGCCTCGGCTACTTTGTCCGGCGGCGAGAGCCAGCGCATACGCCTTGCCTCGCAAATCGGATCCGGACTTTCGGGCGTTCTTTACGTGCTTGACGAGCCCTCGATTGGGCTCCATCAACGTGACAATAAGCGGCTTTTGGAATCGCTAAAGGGCCTGCGCGATCTTGGCAACACGGTGATCGTAGTTGAGCATGACGACGAGGCCATTCGAACAGCTGATTACATCATCGATATGGGGCCTGGGGCCGGCATTCATGGCGGAGAGATCGTTGCACAAGGCAGCCCGCAACAAATCATGAAGTCGCGCAAGAGCATCACCGGACAATATCTTGTCGGCAGTAAGAAAATCCCTCTGCCCGCCAAGAGGCGCAAGCCCACCTATAATCGCTGGATCAAAGTAATAGGTGCCAGAGCCAATAATCTCAAAAATATCACAGCTAAAATTCCAGTGGGAACATTTACCTGCATCACTGGCGTCTCGGGGGGCGGAAAATCAACACTTACCATCGAGACATTATACAAAGCGGTAGCTCGGAAGTTAAACGATGCGCGCGACCATCCCGCGGCGCATGACAAAATTCTTGGCCTCGAATTTCTCGACAAAATAATTGACATAGATCAAAGCCCCATTGGGCGCACGCCGCGCTCTAACCCCGCGACCTATACCGGTGCATTCACGCCGATCCGCGAATGGTTCACCGGGTTGCCAGAAGCTAAAGCGCGCGGTTATACGCCAGGGCGCTTCTCATTCAATGTCAAAGGCGGACGCTGCGAAGCCTGCCAGGGCGACGGCGTCATCAAAATTGAGATGCACTTTCTGCCCGACGTCTATGTGCAATGCGATGCCTGCCAGAGCAAACGCTACAACCGGGAAACACTGGAGGTGAAGTTCCGCGGCAATTCCATCGCTGATGTGCTTGATATGACGGTAGAGAGCGCCGGTGAATTATTCCGCGCTGTGCCGAGCGTGCGCGAGAAAATGGACACGCTGAACCGAGTCGGACTTGGCTACATTAAGGTCGGCCAACGGGCGACCACATTGTCAGGTGGCGAGGCACAACGTGTAAAGCTCTCCAAAGAGCTCTCGCGGCGGGCTACAGGCCGCACGCTTTATATTCTTGACGAGCCCACCACAGGGCTGCATTTCGAAGATGTACGCAAGCTTCTCGAAGTTCTCCAGGAACTGGTAGAAGCCGGCAACACGGTTGTGGTGATCGAGCATAATCTGGAGGTGATCAAGACTGCCGATTGGATTATCGATATGGGCCCCGAAGGCGGCGATGGCGGGGGCGAGATTATCGCAACTGGGACGCCAGAGCAGATCGCTAAAGTTGCGTGCTCTTACACCGGAAAATATCTGAAGACGATGTTGCGGGCGAAGACACCTACAAAAAATAAAGCCATCAACCGCGCGGCGGCTGAGTAACAACATTGGGCCTGTCACCCGTGCCCTCTTTCAACTTCATATAAGCAAAGGCTGCCGCACTCGGAATAATTCCCATGATCACAATATTGTAAACGAATAAGTAAGCCCCCCACAGCAAAGGCCGTGTTGCCGCCCCCACTTCCAATATATCCATCACAGTCGTGGCGCCCCCTGCAAGAGCGCCCTGTTCGAACGTCGAAAAGACAATTCCAGTTTGAAAAATGGTACTGATAATCAGGATTGGTCCGCCAATAGCCATAAGCACAATGAGCAGACGCCACAAATTTCCAGCAGCAAAGTTATAGGCGCGCGCTAGACCAGAATTCTCTGCGACAACGACCGCTGGAAGAAAAAAGGCTAAACGAAATGCAACTATACACACGCAACCTGCGGCGATGAGTAACACGAGCACTGCGACGCCTGGCGGTTGAGCATCAGCCACCTGTAAAAAATCGAAGCCTGCCAAAGCTAGAGCAAGCGTCCCGACAAGTATGGCAAGAAAAAACATTCCGAGCACCGCCAGCACGTATTGAAAATACACACCCAACATTCGCCATTCGTTTGAGCCAAGAGGAAAATAATAATTTGTGGAATTCAGCGGCAAGCCCATCGCTGCACGCGTGACTCCCACCAGCATGACCGAGGATGTAAGAAAAAGTATGAATATAACGCTCAACATTGCCACAAAATTAATGAGCATGGCCTCACCGGTAGAGTAGAAAAGCATATAGCGTCGCCCAAGATAGTCGACCGCTACGAAGAGCAGCGCCGGGATCCGACAAATACGCAACACCGTCCAAAACTCGGTGATAAGAAATGCATAACCGAATGCAATTGTTTGGCCGACGGGAATTTTGTTCATCGAGCTTCTTCTACCGCCCCGGCTTTCTCATTGAAAGCCATACCGTTTGCTTGGGATCATGGTTCCGCGCTATCTCAACCCCATGAAGAACATAAGCGAATATGAGATTCATATTGTGGGCGGCGGATTAGCAGGCTGCGAAGCAGCGTGGCAAACAGCGAATTCTGGCGCATCTGTCATCCTGCATGAAATGCGCCCCAAACGTATGACCGAAGCACACCAAACCGAAGGTTTAGCTGAGCTTGTCTGTTCCAATTCCTTCCGCTCGGACGATTGGGAAAACAATGCCGTCGGCTTGCTGCACGAAGAAATGCGGCGCGCAAACTCACTAATTTTACGCGCGGGCGATCAGCACAAGCTTCCCGCCGGCGGTGCGTTGGCTGTGGATCGTAGAGAATTTTCTAAAGAAATCGAAGCTGCGATTGCTAGCCATCCTAATATCTGCATAGAGCGCGAAGAAATTTCAGAATTGCCTCCGGAGGAGTGGACTAATGTCATCATTGCAACGGGGCCACTGACCTCGCCCGCGCTTGCCGAGGCATTAGTGCAAGTGACGGGAGAAGATTCACTGGCCTTTTTTGATGCCATCGCTCCCATTGTAGAGCGCGATAGCATTGACACAGACATTGCCTGGTTTCAATCGCGCTATGACAAGCCGGGACCCGGCGGCGGCGATGCTGATTACATCAACTGCCCGCTTGATCAGGAACAATATGAAGCGTTCATCGCCGAGCTGAAAAGCGGCCAGACCACTTCGTTCAAAGAGTGGGAAAAATCGACGCCCTATTTTGAGGGGTGCTTGCCAATCGAAGTTATGGCAACACGCGGGGACGAAACGCTCCGCTTTGGACCGATGAAGCCAGTTGGTTTAACCAATCCGAGGTCAGAGACCCGCCCGCATGCGGTGGTGCAGCTGCGCCAAGACAACGCTCTTGGCACGCTTTGGAACATTGTCGGATTTCAGACAAAGCTAAAATATGCTGAGCAAACGCGAATATTTCGTATGATACCCGGCTTGCAAAAGGCAAAATTTTCTCGTCTCGGCGGCATCCACCGTAATACGTTTTTGAATTCACCAAATCTTCTTGATGGCGAATTGCGATTAAAGGCACGCCCCTCACTACGCTTTGCCGGCCAGATCACCGGCGTTGAAGGTTATGTAGAGAGCGCGGCGATCGGGCTTCTTGCCGGGCGTTTCGCAAAGGCTGAGGCGTGCGGGGAACGCATGGGTCCGCCGCCGCTCACCACGGCGCTTGGCGCGTTGCTCAATCACATTACGACCGGCGCCGACGCAAAGCATTTTCAACCCATGAACATCAATTTTGGTTTGTTTCCGTCGATAGAAAAAAAAGTGAAAGGCCGCGACCGAAAACGCCTAATGGCTCGGCGCGCGATTGAGGACTTAGAGGCTTGGTTAGAGCTACCACGCGTAGCGGCAGAGTAAGTCATCATAACTCCTGGTACGTGTTAAATCTTCATTTTCCCATTACAAAAAATAATCTATATGGAGAAGAAGAACTCACCGTGCTGCTCTACAGGGATGGCGATGAAAACTAGAGCCTCCCACGTAGCACCGCGCTCATCATCGTCAGCTGTTTGCATGGGACGGATAACTCGACCGGATCGCTATAGATGTTGAACTTGGCACGGGTCATTATCTTTAAATAAGGATGGATCAACGCTGCTGGCAGAAATGCTGGAAGCGCGCCACGTGGTATTTTTTTAATCGTATTGACT
>Ga0315338_1003770_pt1 | contig 12808 bp, 5 predicted proteins | sample ASW8metaG_FD_204518 | JGI IMG/M metagenome (GOLD analysis project Ga0315338, IMG submission 204518) | Ammonia-oxidizing marine archaeal communities from Monterey Bay, California, United States - ASW #8 | ecosystem: Environmental > Aquatic > Marine > Coastal | place: USA: California | collected... | reverse complement strand
AACGCACATCCAGGCCGTCGGAATACGCGAGGACGCACCAGAAGGAGCGCCGTCCCGCATCGGCATCGCCCTCGGGCCCCAGTACGGCACCGTCAGTCCTGGATTCGTGAAGGACGCCAGCCGGGAGGCCAAGGCCGCCGAGGACCTCGACCTGCTATGCGTTCTCGGCTTCGCCTTCGACCCGAGCGCCGTCGGAGCGGTCGGTGACGGCCTGATCACCGCCGACGAGAGCTTCGGGGTCGCCGCCGAACGGAGTCTCGGTGGAGTACCTGTGCTGCTCGTGCGGATGAATTCCGACCTGTTGATGGGTGAAGACCTCAAGAAGACCGGTGCCGGCAATCTGTTCACCGTCTTCGGTGAGCCCGATATCGACCTGACGAAGACCGATGATGGCGAATGGATCGTCACGATCAAGGGTGTTGACGTCTACGACCCGATCACCGGTGAGAATCGCAGCAACGATGTCGATCAGATCGCCCTGTGGATGATCGACACCGACTACGACGGCGAGTCGTTTTTCGTTCGCCACTGCTACTTCACGGGCGGTAACGACCCCTACGAGCGGCTCAAGAAGACCCTCCGCGCCGAGATCGACGCCGAAGCCTGGGAAACCTTGTACCGGACCGAATCCCGGCCGTTCCCGAAGCCTGCGACCGGACGCATCGCCGTCAAGGTCATCAACGACTACGGCGACGAAGTGATGAAGGTCTTCGATATCGCCTGAGTCAGGCTCGGGCTGAAGCGCACACGTGGCGGACATCGCAGGTCCGGCAACGTGTCCCGGGATTCGCGGCGTAGTCGCGTTCACGGAGACGCTCGGCTGCGACCCGGACCGTCGTCTCGGCTGCTGCAAGCGCCTTATCATCGATGTCGATGGAGGTCCGATCCGATGTCCGCAGATCGTGGATGTAGGCCCCCTGGACATCGAGGCCCTCCCGCCGGCCGGCGTCCGCATACACCTGCACTTGCAGGGCGTAGTCCGCGATATCGCCGTCGGTCGATGTCTTGTAGTCGAGGATTGCAAGCGACTCCGGGCGCCCATCCTCGCGGTCGAGCACCACGTCGGCGCGGCCCACGACTGTCACCCCGTCGAGGTGCAACTCGAACGGCCGCTCGGTCTCCCACACCCGGTGCAGATCGTCAGCGTGTTTCTCTGTGTACGCACGGATGAGCCGGCGGGCGGCGTCCTTGAGGTTCCGGTGGGCCGGCTTGTTGGCGGCCGGGAGATAGAAGCTCTCGTCGAGGAGATCGTCGAGTTCCGCCTCATCGGGCACCTTCCCGGTCTCGCGGGTCCGTTCAGCGACCGTACGCATCACGTGGTGCACCGCCTTCCCATAGCCGAGTTCCGGTGCGATCGGCGGCTCGAAGCCGATCAGCGTCCGGAAGCGGTAGGCGAGGCCGCAGTCGAGAAATGACGAGAGTTCACTGAACGTGACCATCACCGGCTCGTCGGGAGCGTGCCCGGTTGGCACGATCTCTGGGAAACGGATCTGGCCCTGATCCACGGCCAGGTGCTGATGCTCCTCCCAGTAGGGGCTGGCAGCCGTCCGCTGCACGTTGACCTTGTCATGTCGTGAAAGCGACACCCAGTCCCTCGCCCGGGTCGTGGCCACGTAGAACAGCCGTCGCTCGTCACCGTCGGTGCCCTCGTAGCGGTCGGCGGCGAACATCTGACGCGGGACCAGCCAGTCCTTCGTCTGGCCGGTCCTCCCCGAAGGGAAGCGGTTTTTTGTAAGAGATGGGACGAATACCACCGGCCATTCGAGTCCCTTCGCCCTGTGCACCGTCAACAGGTCGACGGCGTCGAGTGCGAAGCCCTGCTCGCCGTCGAAACCGTCGTAGGCACGCTGGGCATGGTTGACGATGTGGTAGGCGAGGTTCCGGTAGTACCAGGTGCCCCGATCCTCACCGCCCACCTGTTCACCTTCCACATTGGTGTCCGCTCTGGCACGGCGTCGGACCGATTCGTAGTCCGCCAACAGCGACGAGAACCGGGCGAGCGTTCCCAGTCGATTGAGCAGGATCGGGTTGCCCAGGTCCCAGGACCTGACATCGAGATCCGCCAGCAACTCGTAGTACTCGCCCACGAGGTCGGCAGTCCGATTCTCTTTGGGTACCGCCGTCTGCCACGCCTTGAGTCGACGCCGTAGGAGGTTCCTGGTTCGGGGCGACAGATGGAAGACGCCGACGTACTCTTCGAGCAGGTCCTCGAGTTCGATGGACTCGGACGGGTCGTAACCCTCGCGCCAGTCGGCGCTGGCGATCCAGCAGAACGTCCTTCCTATGACGCGCGCCTCAGGCTGGTCGAACAGGCCGGTTCGACCTCCGGGCTGCACCGGAATGTCGAACGCGGCGAACTCGGCAACCAACTTGGCGTAGGCGGCGCTTGTCCGGACCAGTACGGCCATGTCTCGAAACGACGTGCCGTCGTCGTTGAGACGGAGGATCAGTTCGGCGATCCACCCGGCCTCCTCGAGTTCGAATTCACTGTTCCACACGACGACCGCAGGATTGTCACCACCGGATTCGCGATGGTGGCCCATCGTCTTTTCCAGGCGTTCGGGAATCGTCTTGGCGAAGACGTTGGCCACGTCGATGATCTGTGGTCGGCTGCGCCGGTTCGCCGTCATCTTGAATGTGGCGACCCCCTCGTAACGCGTGCTGAACGTGACGATGTTGGACACGTCGGAGCCACGCCACTGGTAGATGGCCTGGTCGTCGTCGCCGACCACGCAGAGTTCGACCTCGGGCCCGGTCAGACGTCGGATGAGCCGCTCCTGTGCCGGGTTCACGTCCTGGTATTCGTCGACGATCAGATGCCGAAGCTCGGCGTGGACCGTCGCCGCAACCTCATCCCGATTGAGTTCAGCCACGGCGTGGGCGATCTGCAGGCCGAAGGTGAGGAGCCGGTAGCGCTCGAGAGTGTCGTAGTAGGTGGTCAGGACGCCACGAAACGGCTCCGGCATTGCCATCGGGTCGAGCAACTCGTTGTCGATCACGTCGACGCCTTCCAAGAATGCCTGGATCGAGGCAAAGAGCCGATTCTGGCCTTTCGGATCGAGTTGCCTGATCTCTAGTCGGTTGGCCTCCCTCGTGAGAAATGCCGTGAGTTGATTCTCATCGAGTACGTCGAACGTCTCGTAGCGAGCTACGTGACGCTGGAGCAGTTGGAAACAGTAGGAATGGATGGTTCCCACAAAGAGTCCACCGATCCGATCGAGGGCGTCGGGGCCGATCACCCCCAACGCCCGGAGTTCGATCCGCTGCCGCAGCTCCTCTGCAGCGCGGTCGGTGAAGGTGAAGGCCACGATTCCCCGGGGGTCGACACCTTCGGCCAGCAGTGCGGCGACCCGTTGGGAGACAACCTCGGTCTTACCGGATCCTGCTGCCGCGATGATCTGTAGGTGAGATCCGCGGTGGTCCACCGCCCGCTGGGCATCCCCCTCGAGAACCGGTGCACCTGCCATGTGACGTACCCCCAGCGCAGATGGTAGATCGGATCGGCGGGCGGTGCCCAGGCTCGTTGGCAGAGCGCTCTGAAGGTCTGCAAGACTTACGACCCCGATGGACCGTTGCCCGCTTCCCGGCCTGGCGGTGTCTCCGCGAACCTGCACTTGTGGTCGACGAGATCAGGCAGTTGCTCTGGCCTATTGGAGACGCTGATCCGGGCGGAGAACCGATAGCGGATTGACCGGTCGGTTCAGCCACCACCCCACGCCGGGCAGAAGGGTTTGGCGTCGCACCAGTCGCAGAGAGGGCTGGTCTTGCAGGGGAAGCGCCCGGTCTCGGCCGCCGTGGTGATGTCGCCCCAGATGCCGGCGAAGCGGGTGGCGGTTGCCTGGTTCGTGGCACGGTCGATGCTTCGCGTCACGTTCCCTTTGCCGATGTAGAGGAGCTGGACCTCGTCGACTGAAGCCTGCCGGCTGGCCTCGATGGCAGCGGCGTAGATGTGGATCGGGAACAGGGTCTGGTCGAGGAAGCGGTCCTGGGGCAACTTGCCGGTCTTGTAGTCGACGATCCGGTACCGGGGGGTTCCAGAGGCCGTCGTCCCGGTGCAGTCGAGTCGGTCGATGGTGCCACGCATCGGAGCGTCATCGAGCGTCGCCATGACCGTGAGCTCCCGCGACTCGGGCTCCATGGCCGAGGGGTTCTCCATAGAGAACCATTCGCGGACCAGCCCTTCGGCTTCGTCGAGCATGGCCTCGATCCTTGTCCCACTGAAATTGGCCACCTTCGCTTGCTCGCTTCGGCCTCTGATCTCCTCCCAGTGGCTACGGACGTAGGGCACAGCATTGTCAGGGGTCCGCTTCGAGGCCGGATGGTCGAAGATGTGTTCGAGGGCGTGGTGGGTCAGTGTGCCCCTGAGTGACGCTTCGGTTGCCTGGAAGACGACACGCTTGGTGATCACCTTCTCGTAGAACTTGCGAGGGCACTGGAGAAAGTCGAGCGCCCGCGACGGGGACAGGGCCTTTGGCAGCCGATTGGTGCAGGTCTCGACCTTGGGGTTGGCATCGGGGTCCGTAGGCCGGTTCCGTCCCGTGGACGAGGAACCTGCGAGCGGCTGGGTGCCACGACAGTCGGGAAACTCGGAACAACCCCAGAACCGGTCACCGTTCGACCGGTTCGTCCGCACCTGCATGTCGGCACCACACCGAGGGCATTCCATGACCGCCTAGTACAGCCCGTATGTGACGGTGACGCCAGGTGTCCCCAATCAGCAGGGGGGGGCGAGAGTGCAAAGCTCGTGAGAAGATACTTGATGCCTTCGTCCTTGGGATCAATCGATGGTTGGGGGCGGCCCGGATGAAGATGGTTCCCTCGGTCATGAAAAGCGATCCAGGCGAGAGCACAGCGGAACGGATCGTCTTCGACCTGCTCAGAGCCTCCGAGATCCCGGGAACCGCTTTCCACTCACTCCTGCTCAGCCAGCACGAGGTCAACCCGACGGGCGAAGCCGATTTCGTGATTGTCTCACCCAAAGGCCTCCTGGTGATCGAGGTGAAGGGTGGCACCGTCGCGCGCGAGGCGGACGGCATCTGGTCGTTCACCGGGCGCGATGGCACCCACCGGGAGAGACGTGGCCCGTTCAAACAGGCGGAAGAGGCGATGTGGTCCCTTGTCGGACTTCTCCGGCGCGAACAGGCGGGTCATCACCTGGACGAGATCGCATTTGGTCATGCGGTGGCGTTTCCGCAGTGCGAATTCGGTGTCCGTTCAGTGGAATGGGATCCGGCCTGCATATGGGACCGCCTGAGGGAGAGGTCCGAGAGTTTCGACACGTGGCTGACCGGGGTCTTCGCCTACTGGAGGAGTCAGACCGGGAAGAGAACTGCCGATGACCGGTGCGTCGACGGCCTGTCGCATGTCCTGAGACCGATCTTCCACTGCGTACCCTCGCTTACCGCTCGGGTCGAGGACATCGAGCACCACATGCACCGGCTCACCGACGTACAACTGCAGAAATTGGCCATCCTTGAACAGGAACCGCGGGTCATCTGTAAGGGGGGTGCCGGGACAGGGAAGACGGTCCTCGCGACTGAGACGGCGAGACTCCTCGCAGCCGGACACGACAGCGTGCTGCTGACCTGCGAGAACCCGGTGCTGGCCTCCTTCCTCGCCGGGAGGCTCGAGACGGAAGCGGTTGAGGTCGTCCCCTTCCGGCGGATCGGAGACGTCGAGGATCCGGTGGATGTCCTGATCGTCGATGAGGCCCAGGACATCCTCGACACCGAGGGACTTGCTGCACTGGATCGTGTCGTAACGGGCGGTCTGAAGAACGGATCATGGAGGATCTTCCTCGACCCCAACACCCAGGCCGACTTTGTCGGGAGATTGGATCCGGAAGCTCTTGCGATGCTCGAGGAACTGGGTGTCACCGCAATTCTCAGCGACAACTGTCGGAACAGCCGGGAGGTTGTGACAAGTACGACCCTGATGACCGGGGCCGACCTCGGGACCGCTGCGCTGGGCCCCGGCCCGGGTGTGGACACCGTCGTCTACAGCACGAGCTCGGAGGCGACAGGACTGGCCACTGCGAAGATCAGATCCCTCATTGGACAGGGCGTCTCCCCGGCGGACATGACCCTTCTGTCCGCCGTGCCGTACGAGGATTCGACATTCGGTGACCTTCCCGACGACCTTGACCGCATGATTCTCAGACTCGACGAACACGTTGCGTCTGGCTGGCCACCCAAGTCGATGATGTTCGCGCAGATCTCGGCCTTCAAAGGCTTCGAGAACCGCTTCATCCTGGTCTCAGATCTCCTGGACGTTGCAGGTGATCCACGCGCGGTGGCATCTCTCTACGTGGCGATGAGTCGGGCCCGGGTCGCTCTCTGGGTGGCACTCAGCCAGTCTGCGGAGGAACAACTCCGTCCGGTGATCGCCGCAAATGCCGCACGGCTCATCGAAAGCCGCGAAGGTGGTGGAGATGCCTGACGGACGGGATGCGATCCTCGAATTCTGCAGAAGGAACTGGGTCGGTCCGCGGGGCTTCGAGCGCGAGCTGTTACGTGAACGACCCAACAACCTCTACTCCGCGGGGATTCTGTTCCCGCAGGGAATGCACGCAGCCCGCTTCCAGAGAGATGACCACGGTGAAGCCGCGGGAGGTGCCCGTGGTTCAGGGTCGGACAGCCGCGACGATGGTCTCGACCCGATCCGGACCGCACAGGATCTGCTTCCCGCATCCGCAGCGATCTCATTCCACACCACCAGTCACAGACTCATCTGCGTCGTCGAAGCCGGTGTCTACAGACGCGTGTCGGGGGAAGAGGAAGTGTCGGGGGAAGAGGAAGTGTCGGGAGGAAAGGGTTACCGCCGCAGACAACTCATCGACGTGAACGTTGAGCTGACTCCTGACAACCCGGCCGCACCGGTGCTGGAAGAAAGGGCGCAGATAGTTTCGAACTGGCGCACTCCCGATCCATCAGGCGGCCGGGTGGTGACCATCGCGATTGTCAACACAGCCCGGTACCGGGACGAACCTGACAGTGACTGGGAGGATGCGCTCTTCCAGGTCGGGCTCAGCGTGGAACCCGCAGACGGGACGGTCGGTGAGTATCCGTCCCCCGAGCTTCTCACTCTCACCGATGAGGACGAGGACCTCACCCTCATATACCGGAACCGCAAGACGGTGGCCGTCGGACACGGCTGTGCGGCCGCATGGACGTCCTGGCCCGACGGTGAGGTGAAGAACGTAAAGATCGATTTCCTTCCACATTTCGATGTCCCGGCCCTTCTGCCCCGAGAGAGCAACCTCGAGGTTCTGCGACTCGGCTGGTTGGCCGGATGCCGGAGCGCCGAACTGTGCGACGCCCTCCGGGATTTCATCTCCGAATTCGAGGGCTGGTTCGAACAGCAGCAGGTTCTGGCCGATGACGTCGATGAGAGGGACCGGCCTGCCGCACGCCGTGTCTGTCAGAGAATCGGCGAGACGATCCGGCGGATGCATACAGGAGTCGATCGGCTCGAATCCGATCCGGTGGCTCAGCGCGCGTTCGCTCTGGCCAACGAGGCGATGCTCATCCAGATGATCCAGAGTCACGAAGATCGGGGTGGACGGATACACGATCGGGGAGAGGCCGAACACCACCGGTTCGACGAGAATCCGGGCTGGTTGCAACAGAGGAACGAATGCTGGCGACCGTTCCAGCTGGCTTTCCAACTGTTGGCGCTCTCGTCGAGTATCGACCCTGAAGACGGTGACCGCGATCTCGTCGACCTGATCTGGTTCCCGACGGGAGGCGGAAAGACAGAGGCCTATTTGGCTGTCGCAGCCACAGTCGCTCTGCACCGCCGCCTCACCTCAGACCGCATCCCGGGAACTGATGTGATCACGAGATACACCCTCCGGCTTCTGACCCAACAACAGTTTCTCCGGACAGCGAGACTCACCTGCGCCCTCGACCTGATCCGTCAGAGGGAAAGCGATCTGGGTGAAACCGCTTTCACCGCCGGTCTGTGGATCGGTAACGACACACCTCGGAATTTCACCGAGAGTACCAATCGGTGTGGGGAGATTCTGAGTCAACAGAGGCCCTTGAACAGGTTGGGGCTCGAAAGGTGCCCCTGGTGCGGAACCCGGATCATCCCCAGGGAAAAGTCCGAGATCCGCACCCACTACGGGTTTGATTTCGACAACGCTTCCTTCCGCTTCCGATGCCCGGACGAAGAGTGTGCCTTCTCCGAGAACCTCCCTGTGCAGAGCGTCGACGACGCCCTCTACGCTGATCCACCGACCTTTCTCGTGGCCACAGTCGACAAGTTCGCTCGTCTGGCATGGCTTGATGAGGCCGGAAAGTTCCTCGGTGCTGCAGGTCGCCTTCCCCCCGGACTGATCATCCAGGACGAACTGCACCTGCTCTCCGGACCTCTGGGAACCACCGTCGGAATCTACGAAGCGGCCATCTCCACGGTCTGCCGCATCCACGGTGCGTCTCCGAAGATGGTCGCCTCGACGGCCACCATCAGGGACGCGGCCGGACAGGCTAAAGCCCTCTACGGTCGTGGCATCGCCGTATTCCCGGCGTCCGGACTCTCGGCGGATGACAGCTGGTTCGCCGTCACCGACGACGAACAACCCGGCAGACGCTATGTCGGGGTCATGTCCCCCTGCCACACACCGTCGACGAGCATGGTCCGGATCTCGGCCATCCTCGGACAGGTGGTGGACGAAGTGGATCTGAATCCAGACGAGCGCGACGCCTACTGGACCCTGATCGTCTACCACAACAGCCTCCGTGAGCTCGGGAAGACAATCACCTTCGCGAGAGACGACATCCCGGCCCGGATGCAGCTGGTCGCACGCACGGTTGAGAACCTCCGGAGACTCAGCGATGATCAGATCGTCGAACTCACGAGCCACGTGGGCACGGAATACGTGACTGCTCTCCTGAGCCGGCTCGAAACCGGACCCGGTGATGCCGATGCGATCGCGTTTCTCGTGGCGACCAACATGTTCTCGGTCGGAGTCGACGTGCAGCGACTCGGCCTGATGCTGGTGAACGGTCAACCGAAGACGACGTCCGACTACATCCAGGCCACGTCACGCGTGGGCCGGGGTGAGGTGCCGGGACTGGTGGTCACCCACTACTCGGCGACCAAGCCAAGAGACCGCTCCCACTACGAGCATTTCAGCACGTACCACCAGGCGCTCTACAGGCACGTCGAACCGACGAGCGTCACCCCGTTCTCCATCCCCTCCCGCAGGCGGGCCCTCCACGCCGCCCTCGTGATCCTCATCCGACACGGTCTTGGTCACAGTCGGAACGCGTCGGCGGGCGACATTGATTTCTCCTCAGAGAGGCTCATCAACGCGAAGGAACTGTTTCTCGAACGGATCCGACTCGCCGATCCGGAAGAGGCCGTAGCGACACGCCACGAGTTGGAACGACTGGTGGAGATCTGGAAGCGCGAGGCCGGCGAGACCGGGGAGGCGGCTCTCTACTACCGGGCACACAGGCCGCACCGGGGCCTGCTTGCCGATCCCGGAACTCGATACGGGGTCTGGGAGACCATGCACAGCATGCGCAACGTGGATGCCGAGAGCCCAATCCGCGTTCACGGCACAGTGATGCCGGACGAGGAGGAACGTACGATCCGGTCCTCTCAGGCACTCGTGCCCTTCGGAGTGGGGGCGATCTACGACTATCTCGCTGAATCCTTTGTTGCCTGCGACACCACGTTGTGGGAGGGAGACACCGGGCGTCTCCTGCCTTTCGACCGACTGGCGGCCAGACTCGGTGTGGACGAATTCCGACTCCCGCCTGTCAGGAATGATTACGGAGCCTCCGACAGCGGAGAGCTTCCCTTCCAACGGTTCCCGAGATGGCTGTTCTGCCCGGGGTGCCGCCAGATGTGGAACTGGCCGGTCGAGAATTCAGGGGACACACCGAGATGCCACGTACGGGATTGTCGAGGCTCGAACAGGCTCGTGCCCATGCGATTCGTGATGATCTGCAGAGCCGGTCACCTGGGTGAGGTCGACTGGCACCGTTGGGCCCACTCGAACGCGGGCCAAGTCTGCAAAGACGCAGCACTGGAGTTCAACACAGTCGCGAACAGGGGCGGCGGCCTGTCCTCACTGGAAGTCAGGTGCCGCTCCTGTGGATCAGGCCGCAACCTTGACGGTCTGACCACGCCCGACATCGCCGAAACCGTCGGGATGGACTGTCCCGGTCGACAACCCTGGGAACATGGCCCCACCGGCGGTTGCAGGCAGATCCCGCTCATCGTCCAGCGCGGTGCCAGCAACGTCCACTATCCGCAACTGGCGTCCGCTCTTGACATCCCTCCGGGTAGCGACTACGACGAATCTGCCCAGGTTGAAACAGTCGTCCTCTCCACCACAAGTTTCAGCATCCTCGTAGGACAGATAGGCCTCGACGGTGCAGAAAACATCAACTTTTCCGTGTTGCTCGGGATTCTCATTGACGAGCTAGAGACGCAACACAACATGGTGGTATCCGAGGAGTCTGTGCGGAAGTTCGCGTTCCGCCGTTGGAGACAGAGACAGGGACTACCACCTGCACCGGTTGAAGAAGGAAGGATCGACTGGGAGGAATGGGAGGCATTCACCTCCGGACCTCGTGATTACGACCCCAGGTCCAATTTCGTGATCAGACCCGCCGAACTCTTCGCGACAGACAACACGTTGCCGGCGGTGCTCAGGGAAGAGGTCAGACACCTCGTGCACTCGGTCACACTGGCACCGCGCCTGCGCGAGATCCGGGCATTCACTGGTTTCAGTCGCCTTCACCCGCCGGGACCTGATCCCACACAGAGCGCCACCGAGATCGACCTGACCTCACCCTCTCTCGGCAGGGAACTCAACTGGCTCCCCGCAAACGAGACCTTCGGTGAAGGCATCTTCGTCCGCCTGAACGAATCCAGAATCACAGCCTGGGAACGCGACCCCGACGTGGTCTCCGAAGTTGAAACGGTCTCCGAACGTCTCGAGAGATCCGGTCGGACCTGGCTTCCGCGAGCATCCCCGCGGCTGATAGCTGTGCACACACTCGCACACCTCCTCATCAGACAACTGTGCTTCGAATGCGGGTACCAGTCAGCGTCGCTGCGCGAGCGTCTCTACGTGGATGACGACCCGGAGACGCCGATGGCCGGAGTGCTCATCTACACGACCTCGGGAGTCACGGAGGGCAGCCTCGGTGGACTGGTCCGCATGGGCGAGCCACCGAGGTTCACCCGAACGCTCCTCTCGGCCCTCGACCGGGCCAGATGGTGCCCGGCAGACCCGGTCTGTTCGGAAACCGCCGGAGGGCTCGATTCGCTCAACCGGGCCGCCTGTCACGCGTGTTCGCTGGTCTCCGAGACCAGCTGTGCGCACTTGAATCTTCTGCTAAACCGCGATCTGCTGGTGGGTCCGAAAGGGCTCGCACACAGGATCGTCGAATTGACCGGGAGACATGACGGATGAGGCAGCTACCGACCTATCAGGATCTCTCCGGTGAACAGCAGCGTGTCTATGAACTGCCCCTGGATGGCACCTACCTGGTCACCGGTCCACCCGGTACCGGCAAGACGGTCATGGCGCTCTACCGGGCAAAGCAGTACAACAGCGAGGGACGCGAGGTCGTACTTCTCGCCTTCAACCGGATGTTGAACTACTTCATGGGAGAGGAGGCCCGCCGGCTTGGTCTCGGACCGACACAGGTCATCGGTTACACCTTGTGGCTGAAACGCCTCTTCAACGATCATGTCCCACTCCTACCCAATCCGAAGAACAAATGGGACTACGACTGGTCGGAGATCATCCGCAGAGCCCCGGGACTGCCGAAGGTCTCCAGTCTTGTGGTCGACGAGGGTCAGGACCTCCCGCAGCCGTTCTACGTACTCGCGAGAACAGTCTCGGACCGTCTGACGGTTTTCGCTGACGAGAACCAGCGGATCTTCGAGGATCAGTCGACGATCGCCGATTTGCGCACCTGGATGGGCAATTGCCCCGAATACACACTGACAAGGAACTACCGGAACCCCCGCACGATCGCCGAACTCGCAGCCCACTTCTACACAGGTCTCCAGACCGGGATCCCGGATCTTCCCCCGAGGGGAGATCACGAACCCGCGATTGTCGTCAAGAAGTTCGGAGATGACGTCGAATCGGCGCAACGGATCGTCCGCCAGGCCAGTCTCAACAAGGGCAATGCCGACCGGGACATCGGTGTCTTTGGTCCCGACAAGTGGGCAGGGTGGGTCATGCGCCACCGGTTGGAGGACGACACCGAACTCGAGATGCGCGAGGGCAGAGACGATCAGTGGCCAGACGTCCTTCAGCACTACTTCCCTTACCAGAAAGGTAAGCCCCCTGCCCCGGAGATCCTGTTCGGTCTTCCCGGAGTCGTACTGACGAACTTCTTCAGCGCGAAGGGTCTCGAATTCGACACCGTCTACCTGACCAGACTGCAGAAGCTGTACAAGAAGCTTGAGGATCCTTTGACCCTGATGCTCTTCTTCGTGGTGATTTCACGGGCGAGGACGACACTTGAGTTCCACTACTCAGGCAACGGCGAACCCGAGATCATCCAGTTTCTCCGGGATCTCCCACTCGGAACGGTCACCTTCGAGACATGATGACCGACGACACGTCGCGTACACCTCAGCGTGACACGGAGAGCGAAGCGGAGAGAAGAGCATGGGTGCTCACCAACCGTCGGAACCTCATCGAATTCATCTCCGGCATGGTGATCCGGCCGGTCGAGGCGTTGACGAAGTACTACCCCGACCCGCTGCAGCTGACCCCGGGTGCGGTGCCTGTCCTCACCACACCCGTCCCTGACGAACTGGTCAC
>Ga0315338_1003768_pt1 | contig 12816 bp, 12 predicted proteins | sample ASW8metaG_FD_204518 | JGI IMG/M metagenome (GOLD analysis project Ga0315338, IMG submission 204518) | Ammonia-oxidizing marine archaeal communities from Monterey Bay, California, United States - ASW #8 | ecosystem: Environmental > Aquatic > Marine > Coastal | place: USA: California | collected... | reverse complement strand
GCTGCCCGGCCTGCTGTTGACCCTGCTGGCCTTGCTGACCTTGCTGACCTTGCTGACCCTGCTGCCCGGCCTGCTGTTGACCCTGTTGACCTTGCTGACCTTGCTGGCCTTGCTGACCCTGCTGACCCTGCTGACCTTGCTGACCCTGCTGCCCGGCCTGCTGTTGACCCTGTTGACCTTGCTGACCTTGCTGACCTTGCTGACCCTGCTGACCCTGCTGACCTTGCTGACCCTGCTGACCCTGCTGCCCGGCCTGCTGTTGACCCTGCTGGCCTTGCTGACCCTGCTGACCCTGCTGCCCAGCCTGCTGTTGACCCTGCTGGCCTTGCTGACCCTGCTGACCCTGCTGATCTTGCTGGCCTTGCTGACCCTGCTGCCCAGCCTGCTGTTGGCTTTGCTGACCCTGCTGGCCTTGCTGCCCAGCCTGCTGTTGGCTTTGCTGACCCTGCTGGCCTTGCTGCCCAGCCTGCTGTTGGCTTTGCTGACCCTGCTGGCCTTGCTGCCCAGCCTGCTGTTGGCTCTGGGACTGGCTCTGGGACTGGCTCTGGGACTGGCTCTGGGACTGGCTCTGGGACTGGCTCTGGGACTGGCTCTGGGACTGACTCTGAGGCCGGCTCTGGGACTGACTCTGCCGCTGCGGCGGTATCACACAACCCACAAGCATGGTTGCTATAAACAAAACCAGTAACCGGCATCGAGCACTCTTTAAGAGCATGTGTCACCTCACTTTATCAGAGCAGGTTCCTATATTAGCTTTAGTTCACCTGCTAGGACGGAAGTTCACTCTAAAAAATGCCTTCCGCCTCCAACTTCCAGCATACTCCACTAACGTGTGGGTAATTTAAGGGTTGACGCGGCTCTCTAGCTAGTCAAAGCTGGTAGGAGACGTGGCCAACCCATTGAAAGGACAACTATGAGAACAATACCACTGATCACCGGCCTGCTTCTATCTGTTTTGCTAGCCCCCGCACAAACGCAAGAACTTACATCGGCTCCGGATGGAGCAGAGGCCTACATTCAGTCTCCCGCAGATGGGACAGAAGTCTCTTCACCTGTCACCGTACGATTCGGACTGAGGGGAATCGGGGTTGCCCCAGCCGGAGTACAACTTCCCAACACTGGACACCACCACCTACTGATTGACGTCGGAGAAGCTGATATGCCTCCACCCAATCTACCGTTACCTGCTACTAACCAGGTCGTTCACTTCGGACTAGGGCAGACGGAAACGGAACTAAACCTTGAACCCGGCCAACACACGTTGCAGCTCGTACTTGGGGATTATTTACACACCCCACACTCACCACCAGTGCTTTCGGAAGTGATCACAATCACGGTTACTGAATAGGAATAGCTCAAGTAGTCGGGCACCTCAGTTACGCGCCTCCTAAGCGTGCCCCCGAGGAGGAAAAACGGAGAAGTTATCGCATCCGTGTACAATGGCGCTGCACTTTGCATCCGAAAAGAGTGCACAAACACATCCCTATAATCCAAAAATACTATGAACATTCGTGACGGATTCATCGATTCCGTGGGCAACACACCACTGATTAAGCTTCAGAAAGCATCTGAACAGACAGGCTGTACAATTCTGGGAAAGGCCGAATTTCTGAATCCAGGAGGATCGGTTAAAGATAGAGCTGCGAAATATATGGTGCTGGATGCCGAGCAACGTGGCGCCCTGGAGCCAGGAGGATTAATTGTAGAAGGTACTGCCGGCAACACAGGCATCGGTCTAGCTCTAGTCGGAAACTCACGCGGATACCGAACTTTAATCCTGATGCCGGATTCACAGACCCAAGAGAAAAAAGACGCGCTGCGGCTTTGTGGTGCTGAGCTTCGAGAGGTTCCTGCCGTACCCTACCGTGATCCAAACAACTATGTTCACGTTGCAGAACGTACAGCTGCCGAGCTTGCAAAAATAGAACCCCATGGGGTTCTCTACGCCAATCAGTGGGACAACACAGCAAACCGAGAGGGCCACTTTGCAAGTACGGGCCCCGAAATATGGGAACAAACAGATGGAAAGGTCGATGCCTTCATCTGTGCTGTGGGAACTGGAGGAACACTGGCAGGCGTCAGCGAATATTTAAAAAAACAGAATCCAGGCATTGTGACAGCCGTTGCTGACCCAATGGGCGCCGCAATATTCAGTTGGATAAAAACTGGTGAACTCTCATCGCAGGGTAGCTCAATCACAGAAGGCATAGGCCAAGGAAGGGTCACGGGAAATCTTCAAGACGCAAAAATTGACGATGCATTCTGTATCCCTGATGAAGAGATGTTACCAATCTGCTTTGATCTCCTGTTGGAAGAGGGGCTTTTGATGGGGGGTTCGAGCGGCATTAACGTTGCTGGCGCAATTCGTATGGCAAATGAACTCGGACCAGGAAAAACCATCGTGACCATACTCTGCGATTCTGGATCGCGGTATCAGTCGAAACTCTTCAACCCGGAATTCCTGGCCTCCAAGGGCTTACCGCTTCCTCCCTGGTTATCGTCCCCGCCATAAGAACAGCGCTAAAAATACCAAGCAAGCTGAATAAAAATCCCTGGTCCGGTAGAAAGTTGCGATCCAGGCACTCCTAGATCGATGCCTCCATACTCAGTGCCAAACCTGCCAACCGGTATGTTAAGTGCGCCCAAAAGTAGCATGCTCTCGTTTAGATCTGTTTGGGTCGTAATCTGCACGAGCGCACTATCATCTTCGATATTCAAAAATAGATTCGGCGTGAGAAGGAATAAAGGAGTAATCTCGATCAGCGCGCTCAGCCCAATGTAGTGCCGCCCAAGATTAAAAATCTCGCCCCGTGCAAGACGCGCTAACAAGTTCGGGTTCGAAGTAAGATCGATGGTGCTGTAGTTAGTACTCCTTTGACCAAATCCATTCAAGTAGTACTCAATGACCGCGCTAACATTCTTTCCGATCCATGAAAACGAATGACTAAGACTAGTGACCGCCGATACAATGCTGCCTTCATTGTCCGTGAACGTCACCATGAGATCGCCCCGCCAGAGTGCGCCGCCGATTCCGTAATTACCTCCAAGGCCTACGAGGTTTTCACCAAAATGGCGTGCTAGAACAAAATCGTATTCTCCAGCCCCGAAAACCCCATGATATTTTGCGGCGAAAGAACTTTGATTGGTTTCTACGTTTCTTGTTAGAGAATCCCGATGAAAAACAACCACAGCCTGGAGATCATCGCCACTATCACGCAGATACTGCCCATAGAGCATGTCATCGCCTGACTTATACTCCTTGTCTATCGCTGTCGGATCGAATGGATTGAAGATATCCATTACCGTGTTGAAGATAAGTCCATTGCCCCACGTCACCGCCTGGCGGCCAAAACGCAGTACACCATTATCCCCTGTGTAACCTGCAGAAAATCTATCCAGCCTGCCTAAAGTCGCCTGTTTATCATCATCCGTAATGATTTTGGTAAGGTCGAATAAACGCTGATCATCACTCGGCAAACGAGGGAACAAAATCTGAAGTTCATCATCAAAATCGCGAGTAAGCTCAATGATGTCTCCATAAAATGCGCCGAACTGCGTATCCACTTGCAGATCCCATCTATCTGCACCCAAATTAGCATTCAATCGCGCATCAAAGCCGAGATCTTCACCACTAGAACCTATACGGCTGCGAAAAAACCCGTCATCAGGAAACGTGGTGGAAGTCATGCGGTACTTCGTATGTCCGCTGATATCAAAGTTAGATGTCTGAGCCGTACACACTCCATAGCTCAATACGGTTAGAACGCATATTGAACACAAGCGCCTCACGATGCGGTTACACCGCTTCCTGATCAATATCCTCGACGAGCTTTCCATCTAACATCCGAATGAGGCGCCTAGCGTAACCCATCACCATTTGATCGTGGGTTGCTATAACAAACGTTGTACCACGATGCTGATTCAGCTCTACGAACAACTCCATAAGATGCCTGGCTGTGTTTGAATCCAGATTCGCGGTGGGTTCGTCGGCAAGCACAATAGCGGGATTCGATGCTATAGCACGCGCAACTGCAACGCGTTGTTGCTGACCACCCGACATTTTTGCTGGTCGCCTATCCTCCAGTCCTTCAAGCCCGACTTCGCTGAGAATCTCTAAGGAGCGTTTTTTTCGATCGACAACGGATACGCCCTGAACTTGCATGACGAACTCAACATTCTCTCGGGCAGTAAGCACAGGAATAAGATTGTAGGCCTGAAAAACAAAACCGATCCGATGTAACCGCATACGCGCCAACGGAGCCTTAGACAAGTTATCGATTCTTTTACCAGCGATCCAAATCTCACCGCTGTCCGGTCGATCCAAACCACCCATCACATTTAACAGCGTTGTCTTGCCTCCACCAGATGGTGAACGCAAACAAACAAAACCACCTTCCTCTACTTCAATGCTTACGCCATTGAGGCCGATGACATCTTCATCGCCCTGCTTATAAATCTTGCGCACATCAATACAACGGACTGCATACATAGCTCAAACCTTTGTAATTGCATCCACTGGGTGATAGCGAGACGCTCGCACGGCTGGTAATAGACTGGCGAGAAAACCGAGCACGAGGACAACTATAGTTGCCATTACCACGTCGCTGGTTTGCAAAGAGGGCGTTAGAACACTACCAGCTCCCATCATTTCCAACCCCTCACTCACTGCCGAAAGATCAATTCCCTCCCTTAGTTGTTGAATGGTTACCCACGCAAAAACATTGCCAATCAGCAGCCCTATGCCAAGTAGCATCAATGACTCTGTAATGATCTGCCCCAAAATGACGGCGGGTTTCATACCGAGGGCCATCATCAATCCAATCTCCCGAACACGCTCGAACACTGACATCACTAATGTATTGACAAGTCCAAAGGATAGCGCCAAAAAGATGACCACTATCCAGATCAAAACGAATCCGTCCATCATGCCGAGCATACTGCTGAGGTAACGATTCAACTCATACCAAGGTAAAACCTCTAATCGATTGCCCACAGCAGTATTAATCCGATGATACAGCGCCTCTGTATCGCGATAATCAGCCCCCAGCACAGCGACCTCTGAAACCTGACTACCTATACCTAACAATGTCTGCAATGCGCCACGCCCTACGAACGCATAAATTTCTTCGGTTGAAGCAACCTGAGCCTCATAAACCCCAATGACCCTAAACCCCCTATCCACTATTTCATTACCTGGGTCCTGAGTCAGGACGACAACACGCTTGCCGACTTCTGTCTCAAGACGCTCGGCCAACCGTCTACCGAGAATCAGCCCAGTGTCTTCAGCATCCGACAGAAATTGGCCCTCAGTCATATCATCCGCGACGAATGAGACAGACACCTCAGCAACTGGATCGATACCAATAAGTGTGATGCCCCGAGAATTCCTCTCACTCATAACCACAGCTGGGACACGTACCCGACTGCTCCATGCGACTACATCTTCCTGCTCTAATACGGCAATGAGATTTTCGTTGGGACTCGGAAAAAGGTTATTAACCGTGGGGTCATCGCGAAAATTAGGATTGTGGATCTGAACATGGCCTGGCAGAGATCGAATGCTATCAACGAGCATGCCGTCTACCATGCCGCGCATCATCGCGCTCATGAAGATCATAGCCCACACACCAACCACTACCGCCACCAGCATAATTGCAGTACGGCGATAGTTACGCCACAGATTACGCCACGCAAGATTCAACACAATTGAGGCTGTACCCATCAAGCCGCCTTCATTGCCTGTACTGGTTGCAAAAAGTGTAAGCGGGCGGCTGGATACACCGCAGCTATGAGGCTCGCAAGAAACACGACGCACGGTCCAACAAGGAGCGAGATTGAATTCAGATTAGGATGGATCCGATCCGGCAGATTGAACTGAGCAGCTAACTCTAACCCAGGATAAGCAAAACCATTCACGGTGAACCAGTAGACCACGAGACCACCTAAGGATACCCCGAGACCCAATCCCAGTAACCCAATCATTGCCGTCTCTAACATTATCAGCCAACCCAATCGCCCCGACGTCAACCCTAGAGACATAGTGATACCAAACTCTCGGGTCCGCTCCAGTACGGACATCAGTTGCGTGTTCAGCACGCTGAATGCCACAAGAATGACCAGAACTCCGTACATAAACCATGCGCCCACAAGATCCGCCTGAATTGCCTGTCGAAGACCCGGTTGGAGGTCATTCCAGTCATGCACAACCAAACCTTCCATGTCTGGTAACAGGGCTTGCACCTGCTGCTGAAGTGTGGACACAGAAAATAAGTCTTGTGCATTGATCACAACGGTATGGCCGGCGCCCTCCATTACAAACATATCCTGGAAAAACCCTAATGGCATCTCTGCAAACGTGCGATCTAACTCCACCAGTCCGCTCTCAAAAATACCTACGATACGCACTACCGTCGCAGCAAATGAACCGTCACGAGCACTGCCTAATATAGTGAGTTCGTCCCCGAGCTGTACCCTCAGATTCCGTGCTAACACAGCACCAATCACGATCTCCGGAGCATTAATATCATCAAGAAAACGCCCCTCTCTAATCAGCCCCGGTAGCGTAGAAATACGAGGCTCAAACTCAGGCTCAACACCAATGATCTGAACTCCGTATGTCCGATCCTCACTTGATGTCAGCGCGAAGGCTGCTCCCCTTGCTGCAATAGTCTCTAAACTTAGTCTCTCACGTATATCAGCAGCTAAACCGCGGACCGCAGGCACAGACTGATGAATACGCTGATCGTCTTTATAGCCCTCGTATTGAACCTGTAGATGTCCAGTTAAAGGTGCCAAAGTATTGTCGATCATCATCAGGTATGTACCGAGTTGGACCGAAATTAAAAAAATCAGAAGAATATTCGAAAACACCAATGCACCAACCGTCAACCAAGTACGCCGAGGTTGACGCCAGATATTCCGCCATGCGAGACGAAACGTGATGCTCATTCTCTGGGATTGCGAAGATTAGATAGTGTGAAAAGACCGTCACTTAACTCGACACCAAATTCCATTTCCTCAACGTAGATCTCGGTCCATTCATCTTCCATTTCCACCCGGGCCATCCGCTGCCGGGTTGCGACCATGCGTCCGCCCCGCTCACCTATTTCAAGAGACTCTAATGACTTGACCAACACATCATCTTGATCGTAGAACGAATGCTCAATCAGAATGTAATCGTCACGGATTCGTAAAATTTCTCGGCCCCAAACTACAGCGGCATCCTCGTTGGGAATCGATTCGATCACATAAATCTCATGGCCGTCCTGATGATCAATCTCCACCAAAGTGTGCTCATACTCATTGAGAATTTCATTTCCTCTGGTGATATCGTTATTCGAAAAGTCAGAACCCATCCAATTCTGATTGATCATGGAGGAAGGCATCTTAATGACTCGATTCACCCTCGGCGAAAAACTCCACATATTATTGTCAATAGTCAGTGTGGCGTTATCGGCATCCCTGGGGGGCTCCGTCACTCGTACCAATGAGTCCTTATCCCCTCGAGTCCAACTTCGCATCGACATTGAGCGTTCCCAGTCCGGGCGGTGAATCGTCATGGTAAACACTCCGTGTGATGACGTGCCCCGCCATTGCTCAATAGTCACCCTAACAATCTCTCTCGCCTCTTCTTGCGTGAACCCATCCAACGGAATCAAAGCCAACCCTGTGATGACAAATACAGAATAAAGACTTTGCCATGATCTTTTCCCAGCAAGTTCTAAAATGCTGCCCCGCCAGGCAGTACGCCCGGTAGCGAGGATGAGCACGCTGAAGAACAAAACCAGACCAATAATCAGAATGGTCACCACCTTACTTCCTCTTCTTCGTAGCGTATCGTTCCAAGAAACGTCAGTGCGTCATTGACCAAATCATAAAGTTGATGCCCAAGCGGAACGCATCAGCCGCAGGTTTTAACGGCGAGTAGGCCTGATCGTACCAATCCCAAAAGTTGGCTAAATCATTGTTGTGCCCGGCAGCAATCGCAACCTCACCGTCATCATTCAGCATGCCGTAGTAAGTAATATCACCTCCGGGCACATAGTGGGCCATGCCATTGAGGTCATTCAGCTGAAAAAGGATCCGGAATAAGCGGTGATCTGGCTCTAACCGGATGAAGGGACGATCCGGGAAGGCCCGCTGCACCTGCGATCGCATGGTATCCAGCTGCCAAGGCCCATCGAAGTCATCCATCAGCACAAAACCACCACGATCGATGAACTCTTTGAGATTCTCAACTTCCTTTTCCGTCAGCTCCATCTCACCGGGTTCGGACACATAAGCAAATGGGTAATCAAAAACTTCATCGCTTCCAAGCTCAATGATCCGATAGGAAGGGACCTCAATATCGATCCGGGTGGACTGCAAAATAAATCCGTTGAAATTCTCATCTGAGGATGGGTAGTTATGAGACCAACCGAAGTGCCCAATGGCCCCGTTCGTCCCAAAGTGCCATCGGGCAACAATAACCTCTGTCGCAGGAGGATTATTCTGCTCAATCCGATAGCGCCTACCAAATTGAGCCTGAGCACTCATAGTTACCAATAAGGTAATGAGTAACAACGTAACCGTAATTGTTTTTAGAGGGACCATGAAATCTTTTCTGGAGATGACACAATGCCACCGGAAGGATAACACGATGGTCGCGTGGACCCGATGATTAGACTTCCGCCCCAATAGCAGCTACTTGCCGCCAAGTCATTAATTTGAAAGCAAGATTAAAGTATAGCCAGCACATTCGAACCAATGGACAATGCAGTCATGGAAAGCGCTCAAACCATTCACTACACCATTGTGAAGTCCGATCTCGGCTGGTTGTTGGTTGCTTCGACAGAACATGGGGTCTGCAATGTTGCTCTGGGGGATAACCGAAAAACACTTCTTGAAACTCTCAAAAAGAGGTTTCCTGCCGCTAGAATTAGCCAAGATGATGAAAGTCTTCGGGATTGGGTATCCGAAATCATCACGTTTGTTCGAAACCCGAAGGATGGATTTAATCTGCCTCTTGATGTACGAGGCACACCATTTCAGCAGCGCGTTTGGAAAGCATTGAGAGAGATCCCTCCAGGCAAAAAAACCACTTACCAGAAAATAGCTCAAGTCATTGGCAAGCCTCTTGCGCATCGAGCCGTCGCTAATGCGTGCGGCGCTAATCCATTGGCTCTGCTAATACCATGCCACAGAGTCCTGCGTAAGGATGGCCAATTAGGAGGCTACCGCTGGGGTACTGACCGTAAACGTCAGCTTCTCAGATGGGAAGAACCGAATTGTTGACGCAAGCAGACAAGTCCTAACTGAACACTTTAGAAAACGCCTGTTCTAGATCACCGATAAGATCATCAGGATGCTCAATCCCGACTGATAGTCGAACCGTCCTATCGCTGATACCCGCAAGAACAATTTCCTCGGCACTCAGATCCTGCGCAAAATAAAGTTTGGCAGGCGCCACTAAAGATTCCGTAGACCCAATACTGGCAGTCGTGGCAAATAACTCAAGCGCATCAATAAAGTGCCGCGTTTCCTGCTCATCTGCTTTGAGATCAAAACTCAAAACAGCGCCGCAACAGTCCATTTGATCAGTGGCCAAGCTATGACCCGGATCGTCAGCAAGTCCCGGATAGTAAACACGCTCGACCTTCGGGTGCGTATGTAGAAACTGCGCGATGGTAAGTGCCGTTTCTGAGTGACGTCTATACCGCAAATAATAGGTTCTCAAGCCTCGCAGAATTAGATAGGCCGCACCCGGATCCAGGGTTGCACCCATATTGACTGCCCAGGGTTTTAGTTGCTTGATCTGCTTCTCGTCGGCAATAACCACCCCACCCATGACATCCCCGTGACCACTCGCATATTTAGTTAAACTGTGAAAATAGAAATCAATTTTGAACTGCCCGTGGTTGTGTAGACCACCAAACGTATTATCCAAAACAGTTGTCACGCTGTGTTTACGCGCCAAATCAACGATTGCACCGATATCCGGAACCTGCATCATGGGATTTGTTGGCGCTTCGAAGATAAGTAATTTAGTGTCATCCGCTGCAAAAACCTCTGCGATACCATCCAAATCATGGATGCTTAGCATGGAAAAGTTGATCCCAAACTTAGGAAGCCGCTCCCTGATCATGGCTCGAATCGGTCGGTAACACTCAACGAAAAAGACAACACGGTCACCTGCGCTAAGATTCCCCAACAACGAAAGCCAAGCGGCGGCCATTCCAGTAGACACGCATATCGCATCATCTCGCCCTTGCAACTCTGAGCTGAGGAGTTCTAATTGTCTCGTGGTCGGATTCGAATCACGACTGTAATCGAAACCCTCCAGACGGGACTGTGGCGTTGTCGCCGAATCAATGTCCGAGAAAGTGAATTTTACCGAACGATATACTGGGTCTACCAAAGGCTTATTGCCCTCCGGCATCGTTACCTTAGGTTGATGCGTGACACGAGTTTCTTTCTTCATGCGTCGATTTCCTTAAGTACCTCGATGGTATCCCCAACACTCACAGTCCCCAGATGGCGGGGAATAAGATTCTGACCGAACATTACACCCTCTGGACCAGAACGAAATTCTTTAAGGGTCCTGATAGGTTCGCCATTAGGGTCTTTTAGCCCCGTTTCGGGATCGATTGTAGTCACAATACAACGAGTGCAGGACCACTCTACGTCAAATTCCACCCCTCCAACACGGATATGCCGCCAGTTATCTTCGGCAAAAGCGTCATCCGCATTCATCACCAAATTGGACCGGAATCGACTTATCTGCAAAGAGTTCTCTAGTCGGTCATTAAGCGCAGCAAGCGACGCCTCAGAGGTAAGAAGTACTGGCGCTCCGTCAGCAAGGCTTACCAAATCACCTGCTCTGCCGCGACCAGCCTTAATCGGTCGCAAGTGCTGCTCATTCATCTGCATTAACTGACACGGCAGTCCTAACGCCTCAGTAAACCATTTATTACAACCTTTCCCTACCGCGGTAAGTTCAAGGCGATCATTCCAAATACAAACTGTCCGCTCAGGTCCGTTACCCGGGACATCGGGAAGCTCAAGCGTCTCTTGCCCTTCGGTATCGATAGCCCAACCATTATTGATCTTCCGAACCAAAATCCGCGCCATCTTTGGATGCTCACGCTGAGTAAGAAACCGGCCATGCCTATCCACCAACATGTAGCGTCGGTCCCACAAAAAACCTCGTGATTCCAACCTGGCGCTCTCAACAGAGACTCCCGCACACGACTTAATCGGGTACAACCTGATCTGTGTTATGCGCGGCATTGCGCGATGACCTCAAGCCGTGACGTGTTCTAACGCCTGATCGAGGTCCGCAATGAGGTCTTCCACATCCTCTAACCCCACGGACAATCGGACCAGGCCATCCGTAATCCCAACTCGCCTTCGTTCTTCCTCATCAACGTCCGCATGAGTCATGGTCGCTGGATGCGTAATTAGCGTCTCTACCGAACCCAAATTTTCTGCCAAAGTACAAAGCTGTACAGAATCCATTAAAAGCTTCCCACCATCAACGCCACCCTTCACCTCGAACCAGAGCATTCCACCAAATCCATCGGACTGTTTCTTCGCCAGTTCATGCTGCTCAAAAGACGGGAGGCCCGGATAAGCGACAGCAACAACCTTGGGATGGTTTTCGAGAAACTCGGCTATTGTCTGTGCATTCGCGGATTGGCGATCCATTCGAACTGACAGGGTTTTTACTCCTTGAAGTGTCAACCAAGCCACCCATGGGGACATGATGACTCCACTAGCATTCTGGATAAACCGGATGGACTCATCAAGCTCTTCACTTTTGGCGATAACTGCGCCACCTACGGTCGCGTTGTGACCGTCAAAGTACTTTGTCGTACTGTGGATGGCGATATCGGCACCAAGCTCCAAGGGACGTTGGTAATAGGGTGAGAGAAATGTGTTATCTACCGCATGAGGTACCCCACTAGCCTGCGCAATTTCGGAAACAGCCTGGATATCTGTGAGCTTCAAAGTTGGATTGGCAGGTGTTTCCGTCAGGATAAGCCGAGTGTTGTCCTGGACCGCGGCTTGTACCGCTTTTGGATCGGCTGAATTCGCAAATGTGAAACTAACTCCAAAACGTTGGTACACCTTTGTACAGAGACGGTAGGTCCCCCCATACGCTACGTCAGAAATGACAGCATGATCTCCAGCACTGAGGCAGGCTTGCAACACCGCTTGGATCGCGGCCATGCCCGTCGAATAACACGTACAGTCGTGTCCGTTCTCAAGCAGAGCTAACTTTTCCTCAAGCGCCCGGACGGTTGGATTTGCGCTCCGCGAGTAGGAATATCCCTTGGAAAGATACTCGTCCACCGATTCCTGAACGAAAGTGGTCGACTGATACACAGGTGTCAGAATTGAACCCGTCTCGGGGTCCGGTTTCACACCCGCGTGAATTAATTCTGTTGTGAAGCCCATAGGTCTCACTCCTGGCGTTTCAATTACGCAAAAAAAAACCCGCCAGCTTCCGCTAAACAGGTTTCTAAGGCCTCTTTAGCTGAATTTATTACACGCCCGCAAGCTGGTTCAAATCGGCGTAGAAAGAATACTAAATCATCGGTGTATTCCGAACAAGGTATTTAAAGTAATCACAAACTTCACAAGCTGTAGAAATGGTGAACATAAACTCTTTAATCATCTCTATCCACTCTAGGCTTCGGCTGAGTCTTGGCCTGTTCGCCGGCTGCCAAGATGTCTCTTATTTAGAGTAATAATTCCTCATTAATTTCATGAAATTGGTCAGCAGCATAAATAAGCGCATTGGCGGTCAGTGATCGCACGCCATAAACTTCAGTA
>Ga0315338_1003766_pt1 | contig 12820 bp, 10 predicted proteins | sample ASW8metaG_FD_204518 | JGI IMG/M metagenome (GOLD analysis project Ga0315338, IMG submission 204518) | Ammonia-oxidizing marine archaeal communities from Monterey Bay, California, United States - ASW #8 | ecosystem: Environmental > Aquatic > Marine > Coastal | place: USA: California | collected... | reverse complement strand
CAGTTGCGGAAAGACCGTGAAAAAATACGAGGCGATATGTTCAAACCGTGCAGGATCGTCCTGGCCCATGAATGGATCGGGGTCATCCAAGAAGTAATCAGGGGAGCCACCTCCAATCATGATTCGGTTGTCAGACGTTAACCGATAGTAATGAAAGAAGTTTTCCACGCCGGATAATCCCTGACGCCCCTTCCAGCCAATCGAGGCTAACTGAGCGTCGCTTAAGGGCTCGGTAGCAAGCGCATATTCCCAGACCGGCGCCATCAGGGTTCGTCGAGTTTTGGGAATCAGATTCGGAAAGGTATTGGTGGCAAGAAAAACTTTCTTGGCACGAATCTGTCCGTTCGCAGATTTAAGTAGAATATCTGCCTCGGCACCTCCAGGCGACAATTCGGTTAGCGGGGTGTTTTCATGAAGACGGACGCCGAGCCCGCATGCTGCCTCCCGCAGACCATCGACCAGTCGGCCCGGATGCAATATGCCCAGTCGGGTCTCCCGGGTCCAGTGTCCGGCCAAAAAAGTAGGAGAGGCCACCTCCTTTTGCACCGCCTCCTGGTCCAGCCATGTTGAAGCCGTTCCGCTTGCCTGATCGGCTTCATGCATGGCGCGAAGCACTTCCACATGATGCGGCTCGACGGCTATGTGCAAGTAACCAGTAGGCTCGAAGTCCACATTCAGGTCGTAACGTTCCAGAGTGTCAAGCAAGCCTTGGGCGTTTTGGCGGCCCAACTCATCCACATCGGGTTCGCTTTCAGGAAGACGCAACTGACGATTGCCCTGATAGTGAGTTAGGGTGGCGCTGACAAATCCTCCGTTTCTGCCCGAAGCCCCGTCTCCCACTAAGCCAGATTCTATCAATACTACATTAAGATCGGGGTGCGCCTCTTTGGCAAGTAGGGCGGCCCATAAGCCCGTGAATCCTGCGCCCACAATGGCTAATTCAGCTTCTATGTTCTCTGTAAGCGAAGGGGAGGTCTTGGGGCGGTCCGGCCGGTCCAGCCACATCGGCATGTGTTTGGATCCATCCAGCGATTCTTTCAGGTTGGGTTGCATGGACTTAGGTTTTCGCTGGTAGCTAATGTTCAGGTGTGTGTATGATCTCTACTCTACAGGCAGAACCACGAGTTCTTAACCCGCGGAAAAATCAATTATCTTCTCACGCAAATCGCACCAAGCCTCGATATGCCGGCCATGATACAACCACCATAACAACGGCGTAAAGAACCGTTTCGACCTCGGTTACTGCCTGGAACAGTCCAATAGCCAACCAGCCGAAAAGACACAAATAAGTACTCAAGGGGTGCCCCCAGGCTTGGTAGGGACGCTCCGTATGTGGCTGACTCTTGCGTAGGACGAGGACTCCTGCAATCAGCACGACGTAAATGAATAGATAGAAGAATATAGAAAGGTGCAAAAGGAAATTAAAACCACCTATCGAAATCAGGGCAACCGAAAGACCCCAGGTCAGCAAAACCGCAAAGATCGGGTTGCCGCCTTTTGAGATTTCTCCCGCACGCTTTACAGCCAAACCATCGACCGCCAATGCTTGGAGAATTCTCGGCGTGGCCATGTATAGCAGGTTCTGATGGGCCAGTAGCATTGCGATTGCCACGACCAGAACAACGGTTGATGTAGCCGGAGAAACGACCATTTCCAGGGCGACGGCCAGTGCTAGATCTTTGTCGGCTAGGCTGGCTAGGGGGACCTTCCAGGCCAAAACCGAAAGCAGTAGCCAATAGAGCAGCAAGACAACTGCCACTCCCTTGATACAAGTGCGTGCTACGGCTCCGCTACCCTCCTTGATTTCACCACTGAAGTAGGCCGCGTTCGACCAGCCGTCGTAAGTATAAATAATGGCTGCGATCATCAGGCTCCACGCACCAAGTCCATGAGCCTCTTGCCTGATCAGAACTTCATTGCTACTCGCAACCGAATCAGCGAAGGCTAATGCCATAGTATAGCCGATGATAACTAGAGTCATGACAGCAGCAGCGATTTCCTGAATCTTCGCTCCTAGAGAAACGCCTCCAAGCTGCAACCCGGCAAATAGCGAAGACACGGCAATTGCCAGTGGCGTCTGCCATGGAATTGACGCTGGAAACAGCATGGCTGCAAACTCGGTTATCACGATTGCCTTTACGGCAATGTCGGCAGCAAAGCTAAGCCAGTCGACCCAGCCAATGACAAAGCCGGGAAATGGCCCGTAGGCTCGACGTACCAGCGAGTAAGTCCCACCTGATCGCGGCGTCATTCCCACTAGCTCGGCTACCGCGTTGGCAGTCAATAGTACAAAAAGGCCTCCCAAAACCCAGAGAGTCATGAACACGTATGGATCGGAACTAACTTTTGCGACAATGCCAGGCGTACGTAAGATTCCCAGGCCAATGATTCCGCCAATGGTCACAGCCAACGTGAAGCTGCTGCTTAGCATGTGTTTCGGGTTGTACTGCGTATCACTGGTGCTCACTTACAAGCTTCCGGTGTAGGAGTTAGGGCCAGAATATTACTTTTCGCCAAGCTCTCGAAGCAACCAGTTATGGAATTTGAACAAGCCATATTCCTGGGGAACCAGGACGCCATTTTCAAATCGATTCGAATGCAGGCCTTTTTGATTGATCTCACAAATGCGGCAATCCTGCACCATAACAAGGTCATTGAACTCGCTAATGCTCTTGATGTCACCGTCATAATTTCCAGGGACTGAGGGATGAAACAAGAGTTCCGAAACGACTTCTGTTTTCTCCGGCGCCAAGGGAATGATACGGATGACGCTCACGAAATCTCGAAGCGCTTCGATGATGAAACCTGGGTTTAATTTAAAGTACCGAACGCCCTCAGCTAAGTCTTCGTCTGTCACGTTAGTAAACTGAGGGATATTACTTTTTCCATCCATAGACCATGTAACTGCCCCTGGTCGAAAGCCCGTAGCAGGTAAATTTCCAGGGTTCGATTTATGATGCTCAATAGCTTCAGGATCGCCCTCTACCAATGCCCTGCCATAGATAGGCACAATATCACAGAGTTCTGGGTGGACTCCCGGGCAATGGAAGCATTCGGAGAAGTTTTCGTGGAATATCTTCCAATTGCAATCTAAGATCTTTCTCGAATAGAAGGCGGGTCGCAACTCGCTTAACCCCCAATTTTTCAATCTCGAAAATTCGGAGTCTTCCCTCAAAGCGTCGAGCAAAGGAGGCGCCGCATCCGGGGCAAGGTTCACAAACACAAATCCGTCCCACTCTTCCACTCCCACTTGAAAGAGCGTGTAGTCCTGTTTGTCAAAATCGTCACACTTCAACTGGTGTCGGGTGCCGACCAGTTGGCCACTCAGCGCATATGTCCAAGCGTGATATGGGCATACAATACTACCCGCGAAACATCCTTTCGACTCGGTAGTTAGAAGCGATCCCCGATGCCTACAGGTGTTGTGGAACGCGTGAATTGCGCCCTCTTTCCCCCGAGTGACAATAATGCTTTGCCCACCGACTTCTAAGACTTGATAGTCGCCTCTTTTTTCAATGGCTTCTGATCGGCAAACATAGAGCCACTTCTTAAACCAGATTGCCTCGAGTTCGTTCTCGTAATGTTCAGCCTGAAGATAATATTTTTTCGGCAGTGCTTTCTCTGTTTTTTCAAGTACTCGAGAAGTTTCTTCCGTTTTCATAATGACGCCTCTGGCAATGAATCACTAGCTTAGATTCCCTCTAGTCTGTATCGTGCCGCGAACGGGCCAATCCGGCGACTTCCGGCTAGAGTATCCAGTTTCATGTTAGCGTGTCATTCGATACTCAACCGATATGCAATCTGTTTTAGCAAATGGCTATTAGTGTTAGACGCCAAATCAATGGAGTTTTGCGTCAATCCTAGGCGATTCGCTGCTAACCAACAATTACCATTACGCCGAACTAGTCGCCTTAAATCCCTACAACAATTCGTCGAGGATACTGGTTAGACGAGCAACTTCGTCCGGATGGGTGTAGTGAACGAAAGAGGCGCGTAATACACCGTCCTCGGGATCAATACCCAATGCCCTCAGCAGGCGGTAGGCATAAAAGTCCCCCACGCCGACACCCAGCCCACTTTTGCCAAGTTGAGAGGCAAGCTCAGCAGAAGACCAAACGTCCGCTGTAAACGCAACGGTCGGCGCCCGATCCTCGGCCCGCTCTTTACCAAACATGCGGATGGCCGGATTGGATTGCAGATAGTCGAGCAGAGGCTGTAGCAGGTCGGTCTCGTGATCACGAAACAGTTTTCTCACAGTAGCTGCTTTAACTTCCACAGGGCATTGTGGGTCGCCGTGATGATCGTGTACTGCCTCCATGTAATCGATGACGCCGTTTACTACTGCGATTTGAGCATGATCGGGGCCTGCAGGCGTGAATCGGTAGGCTGCTTTGTTGGCATTAAAAAAGTGCCCCTGAAAAGGTAGATCGGCATTGAGCTGGTCGCGGATATACATCGCACCTAGATGCGGACCATAGACCTTGTAAAGCGAGAACAGGTAGATGTCAGCTCCCAGTGCAAGGATGTCCGGCATGCCGTGCGGGCAGAAGGACACCCCGTCAACCACGGCAACAGCGCCAACTTCATGAATCAAGTCCGTAATCTCACGAACCGGGTGAATCGTGCCGATCACATTGGAGCAATGCGTGAAAGCCACCATGCGAGTTCGGGGCCCCAGGAGCGACTTCAAGTCCGAGAGATCAAGTTCACCAGTAGAGGGATCGACCTGCCACTCGTGGACGACGATGCCATCGTCTGCCAAACGGGTCCACACTCCGATGTTGGCCTCATGATCCTGGTTAGTGACGATTATCTCGTCTTTTGTGTTCAATTGCTGCCGCAAGGCCTGAGCCAGTACGTAGGTATTCTTCGAGGTCGAGGGCCCAAAATGCAGTTCGTTGCTGCCTACATTGAGCCAGGATGCCATTCTCTGTTTAGCCAGATCCATCTGACGGCCGGCTTCAGCAGAAACCTCAAAGTCGTAATAGGGCTGAACCTTGGTGCGTTGGTAAAAGCATCTCAGACGATCAACAACTTGACCGCAGGCATATGATCCACCCGCATTTTCAAAATGGGCGAACCCTTCCAGCGACGGCTCGCTGAAAGCGGGAAACTGCTCCCGCACGAAGTTAATGTCCAGGGCCATTGAAGTATCCCTTGATAATTGGCAGTGGGAATCTAATAACCTGATCAATGATATCCGAGGAAAAACGCTGAACAGCGAATCCACTGCTCCATGTCAAAAATGCTCGATATCCGTGAACCATAAGAGCCTATACAGTACCCCCAATTTAAGCAAAGACCAAATAGACGTCATCGAAAATTACAGCAATGATCGTCTTATCGCATAGGGATATCTTAACAGCGATAACCCACTAATTTGCCAATATGCTGATGTTGGACAATCCAACGCAGCTTAGCGTTTTGCCTAAATTGCTGGTGGTAATTCAGACCTCTGCAGCTGAGCCATTATTTCGACGACAGATCGGTCCGGGTATCGGAGCCCTACTCTGAATACATGTTCGCGACGTAGGTGAAATTGTCATGTGCTATTTAGCCTGAGAAAATCCGTAACACAAGAGGCATCGACTTGGTGACTAATGTGGGCGTGACATTTATCACTTGGGGCAGTTCATGCGGACGAGTCATTTCGGTGGGATTTGGCACTGAAGTAGATCTCATCCGTGCAGGAACAGCAATTTGCGTCGCCTACGAGGCGACGCCCACCCGTGTCTCGAAACGAAGCGGCTATTCGTCCGCCAGTGAAATCGACCTCCCGCAGTTCGCGGTTTGCCTTCGTGATGGAGGTTGTCAACCCGAAGCAGCTATGCGTTCCGTCCAGCTGCAGTCTGTGAAGTAGACCTCCGCAGCTTGCGCCATCAGATTCACAACGACGTAGCCCCAGCCATCGAAGCCCCCCTAAGGTCTACGCACTCGCGACACATGAGGACTTGTCCTGTATGACTTAGGCGAAATCCATTCGTGCATAAGGTGGCATCGTCATGGGGCAGAAATCGAGACCGTCCAACTGCCTGAGGTCGATGTGCCCGCCGGCTGTTAGGCCACATGTCGCAATCTGCGTTGGATGATGAAGCCGACGCGTCTTACGAACGAAATATCTAATGCCCTTGCATCATTTAAGAACTTGTCAAAGCGAGCGAATCCTCCCTATGGTTCATGCGTTAATGTATTTAACGGTTGCGACGTCGCCAAATTGTGAACAAATAGATGCCAGTCGACAGATGGAGAATAGAAGCTGGTTCAGGTACTTCAACGAAGGTTCCGAATAAACGAAAGTCTTGTTGATAATTTTCGGCAGTCCAAGATGAGCCGATAGAAGTCGAGGAAAACGAGTTCCCTGAACGCGATACCATACCCCAAGCCCACCACATGGTGAGAGGGCCGGAGTTGTTGTTGTAAATGCTCACCCAGTATGTTTGGTTCGCGTTCATCTCAAAATTCAATTCAGCAGAGTATTTGAATACGTCTGTACCGAACAAATCTACTCCGGAGTCAGCTCGATTTACACTGTCTCCGACGTTATATGTCGCTACTGCTGCTTCCGAATTCGGAGACGCCGTTGTGCCAGTGAAAAGAGAGATGCTGAAATCATCGGAGATGGAGTTTGATTGAGTATGTCTCCCAGTCCATTCAATTCTGGTAACTGCTGCTGTCTGATTGACCAAGGCGTCGTCGGTCACAATAAACGAGTCGAAGAAGTCCAAATCAGAAATCTGTGCGTCGTTAATGCCTTGCTCGCCACCTACGCCGTTATCAAAAATCATGATTTCGGCACTTGCGTCTACAGCAAGAAAGGTTAGCAACGGCAATGCTAATCCCAAGAGGTACTCAGACTTACGCATTACTAGGTCCTTGCAAACAAGTGAGAGAAAAAGTGAAATTTATTGGGAACGCCAAACTAGGTCATGTCAGGTGAAGAACTGCCAAAATACCGCCCCTGTAAGCATCTCACAACTAGCGTCGGCGTGAAACTCCTGTGCAGATTCGCGAGATGCAATATCTCCCGTCGGTCGATGTGCCCGCAGGTAGTTAGGCTACATCCGGCAACCTGCGTCGGTCGATTAATCCGACTGCGTTCTATGTTGGAAAAAAGTGACCTGATATTCAAGCAGGTCTTCGCCACAGTCGTCAATAAATTCAACGACTACGTTCTTGTCAGGAAAGTCAAGATGGAGCTTCGCCGACCACATTTCTTGAAGTTGTCGACCTAGATAAACGAGCTGCTTTTGTGTAGGTGGCTGCTCTACGTTTGGGAATATATCAAGAATGTGAACGTGGTTTATTACGGACTCAATGGCTGTCTTGTCGTCATTCGTTTCCACCTTCCATTGCTCATAATTTTCCACATTGACTGGATCGCAAAAGATACAGCCATCGTGCTCAATAAAGGTGGGCCAGAAGTAATTGGCAAAGACGATTGCAAGTTCATAGTTGCCCATGCACGACAGGTAACCATACGAGTCAATGCCACGGCCATCGTTCCAAAGATGAAGTTCAGGAATTAGGTCATCAGATTCTGATGGCATGAAAGGCTCATTGCTTGGGGTTCGACTAGTATTGAACAAGGATTATATCTCGAAACTGCTTCGGTTTCACCGTCCGACGCATTTTCTGCAAATTTTCAACTGCGGTGGGTGTCCATGCCCGACGGTCCTAAGCCAGAATGCAGTTCGAGCCTGAGGGCGATGTGACCCGCGGCAGTTAGCGTAAGAATCTAAAGGCGTCTCCATTAGTTCATCGCATGAATTGTCCATAGGGTGATGGGCGTAGGCCATTCTGCCACTGTTCTATGCTCGTCGATGAACCCCAGTGGACCATCCAATCGTCTACGTACGAACCTATCAGGTAATATATCTGTGTATTTGAGTATGTCCAGACTACAGGCGAATATACCCTCCGCACAAATTGTTCTGGAAAAATATCGTACGTATAGATAGCTGCGGCAGGACCAATACTAACTAAGTAGAGCACTGTTAAAGCAAACAAGGTCAACATGGAAGTGCAAAGGCACCAACTCAGCCGTGAAATGCTATGTTTGAGTCGAATTGTTAGTGCTAGCGTGGCGAGTACTAAAAACGGACCGACGAGGAAAACTGCAACGTGCGGAAGAGCCTTCAGCCATCCCAGCCACATACAGAATAATGTAAACCAAAGCATGAAGCCTCGAAGTGTGAATCGACAAAAGATTTCACGCTTGAGCGTTGGTGAGGAAGCTGAATCTAATAGGTCTGCGGGCGTAGAGTGCAAATGCATTTCTTTCTGCCAGGTTGTCGCAGTATGAGTTAGCAACCAGAATAATAAGCTAGGTTCGGCCTGAAGTCGACTAAGTAAATTATACGTTGTCTGCTCTGAGCCATCAAAACTCTCGAATCCCTTACGTCCTGAGGTCGATGTGCCCCACTGCATATAAGCGACATACCGAAACTACGTTGATCGATGTCGCCAAGTTGAGTAATAACCCGACATGGTTGACCCATCGCTAAAAAGTCATTTGCGGAACCCCAAACACCAATCTCTGTAGTCAGCTCGGGTATTTACTTGCAATGCTACCGACACGAATTTAGAATGTGGACCGCTTGTCCTTAATTATTTTCTTTGTTCACCAGTGATTAACACCAGATGCGTGTAGGTTGCAGATAAATGATAAATTTTACAATCATGAGTCGATCATTTTCAGGCATTACTATCATGCTGTTGGTGTCAAGTTGCTCTGTATCGGTAGCAAGATCAACTCCAATTTATGCAACCACAAACCCAAACGACATAGCATCTCCGACTGGCGTGGTAGATTTTTCTGAAGTTCCGGCAAGGACTTTTACTCCTTTTGCAATAGCGGGAATTACATTTCCTAGCCCTGGAATAACTCTCGATACTAATCTAGTGGCATCTCCATCTGGTTCACCTAACTACTCCACAGCGTCAACGCCTGCTGACTATGTTGATATCATTTTTGACAAGCCAGCACTTGCAGTTGGAGCTTATTTTAACATTGTCGGTAGCCTTTCACGTGCCGACTTGGAGGTAACAGTATTTAAAGATACTGCACCAATTGCTATGTATTCGCTGACAGACCTCACGGACAATGGAATGAGCTTTTTTGGAGTTGTTTCCGATGGCTCCACTACGTTTACGAGTGTCAGATATAACAATGCAGCAAACAACCGCGTCAGCTTCCTGATGGATGACGTCACTTATACCCTAGTCCCAGAACCCACGGGCACTGTTTTTTCGGTGCTTGCCCTAGCACTGGCAAGCATAGCCCGCTGGCCCGTAATACATCGGCGTGAGAGTTTCAAGACAATAAGAGCCTCTGTATCGAGCTGTGGGTCGATGTGCCCGCAGGCACGAAATGATACCCGATGGGTTCGTCGATGCTTTAGTCTAATCGGCAGTCCGAGCGCCGTAAATGATTTGACCCTTGATTTGCTCGCGAGTGATAAAGCCGATGTAGCGAGAATCTTGGCTGTTGTCTCTGTTGTCGCCGAGGATAAAGTATTGATTAGCAGGGACGACAACTGGCTTGAAGTTGGCAACCTTGATCGCTTGGGGAGTGTAGGTCAGCAAATGAGTGTCTCCATCCAGGGTCTCTTTCAGAACGAGCTCACCTAAGTTGTTTTCCGAAGGGACATCGTTATAGTCATCGCGAAGAAGAGTTGTTTGGTTTGCAGCAATGTCATTGATGTACACGACATTTTCTTTCAACTCGATCGTGTCGCCAGGAAGTCCAATCACCCGTTTGATTGCGATGTGCTGTTTGGGGATGTCGAAATAGAGAATCAAGTTGCCACGGCTAGGATCGCTAACGCGGAAGAGGACTTTATCCGTATAAGGAATGCGCATGTCGTAAGCGGCTAGGGAAGAAACCACCCTGTCACCCCACCAGAATGTTGGGGACATCGACGGTCCATCGATCGTATAGGCTCTTACAAAAGCGGGGAGGAGAGCTAGAACTGCGATTAAAAATAACGCTATCTTTACCTTCTTTTTAATCTTCAATTGTTTTCTCTTCGTGGGCTAGAATGTGAGGTGTTGAGATGAACGGACCTCGCTGCATTGAATGGCGAGTGTTGGCTACAGGTTTCTATTCGTTTGCCTGTAGATATTATTGGCAAGTTTTCTTCCAGTACGGCCTGTGGAAATGTGACTGAGTCCCCTTGGCCGGGATTTCCCATTTGGATTTGCCTGAAACCATTCCAGGATCGGAATGATGTCTATCGTAACGGCATGCGCCCCCACACGCCGACTTCAGCTATAGTATTCTACCGTTTTCGGTCTGTCGGTCGATGTGGCCCACGGTAGTTAGTACTATACGGCCACGTCGAGAAAAGGCATTTGTAAAGTGACCACTGCCGAGTCAAATGTGGTCGGAATTGTCCATCTCGATGTCGGTTTCCATGAGGTTTAAAATTTGCTGATAGGTTACTGTTTCAGGAACATCTCCAACTGTAGGGCGATATTGAAACCGCAACTCGCACCCCAAGGTCCGAAGGCGTTGAATATCGGCAAGAATGCGGTTATGAAGTGATTGTCGGTCACCGTCTAGTGGGTAGTCGTCCGTGTTCCAACACAAGACGAAAAGTCCCTCTGCGATTCGTTGGCGAATTTCGGCCAAGGAAACCTCAGTCGACTTTCGGATAAATTGGAGCACTGCGGTAGATGTTGAATTGTTGCCAATCGCAGCTTCAAACACAGACATATAGTGGGTCTCACAACGGCATTCTATTAGACGCAACTTCAACTAACATGCTGGCAAAATCATGGATTATTAGCAATCTTTTAGCGACTTGGGGTGTCACACGCTAACTCGGGATAGAAAAGACCTGTTTCGAGCTGTGGGTCGATGTGACCGCCGGTAGTAAAACGGTGAACCATCTGGACGAGAGGCTTAGGTATGTCGAGTAGTTGCTATCCTACTTTTCCATCACCATCTAGGTCACACTCAAAATGCGTTTCGAGGATTTGAATGAGGCGGTGTTGTAGTGTCCGTGTCTCAAGAAGTTGCGTTTCTAGTTCTGTGACTCGCTCTTCCAGTGATTGGGCAGCGTTATCTTGTGCAGAAATTTGACTTTGTTGCATCAAATCCCAAAAAAGTCCCACAGAGAACCCCTTCCTGCGAGTTATTCCCTTAAAGTGTTTACCAGATTACCTAGACGCTGTTGGAGACGGCATTACGATTCTCCTCATTTATTGTTCTGAGTATAGGTAATTCGCTGAGGGATAGACAGTCTTGTCGATAATCCAACCAAGCTGTGGGTCGATGTGCCCGCTGTCAGTTGGGCAACAACAGTTCCTGCCGTCGGTGGTACGTATCACCCTAGGAACATCGGGTGCCACTTGCACATATACTCCGGCAAAATTGTTAGGTCGACAATAAAGTGCTTCGGCAGTTTATTCATCGTGTGCGAAACAAAAATATGGTTTGTAGCACGCCCGTAATGATTATCGTAATTCCGATGCCGCACACAGCGGATAGAATTAGTGCCTTTACTCTCCCAATGTTCTCAACGTGAAAATATCGCCGAACCCGCGTACGTAACCAATACGTCAGAATCCCCACAAAGATAATTCCACGCAATAGGAATTTCAGCGAATCGAGCGACAAGAAAGTGGCAATGGATAGTGCGCCTCCAGACATGTTTACCATTATAGCGTTGCTAATGTTTTGAATGACGTAGAGAACCAATCCAGAGCAGGCAATCCACCAACCCCATTTCCGCCCTCGCCACATACCGACCGAGGCCACAAATGCCAAGGCAATCGACGAACAAATGAAGAACCAGAAGATCGATGGCGATTGTCGGCGACGGATAGCAATTTCATTATTCTCTTGCCAGTTCCACAGCAAGACGACGAAGGCAGCGACCAAAACGAAGCCTAGAATGGCAGTGAGGACCGCTAGAATCGAAACGCCGACTGGTCGCCGCAGTTCACTATCAATGAGCGATGCAGATGAGGGAGTGTCGCATGGGTTTTCCATTCGTGGTGCGTCCGTGCCTCAGTGTAGCCGGGTAACAATAAATGGACAGAAACTAATCCTTAGAACCGAGTAGAGTAGCATGACTCGGCCTAGCTGCAAGCATTGCAGCATAATAAATAAGGAAATTCTGCCAACTATTTCCCCCGAACTATTCAGAAAGGAACGCTATCAACTGGGCTAAGATCAAGTTGAATTAGTGATTTGCGGTCATCTTAGAGGAAGCCGAAGTTGGCTAATCTCTCCTCGATTTGGCCAACCGCCTGGAGTTCGCTGACTGCTTAACTCACTGCGGTCGATGTGCCCGACGGTAGTTAGGTCCGCATTTCAGCAATGCAGTTAAGGCCAAGGTGCGCGGCGTCCTGGGTCGTAGTAGAGAGTTGTATCCTTGACTAGTTCACCATCATTATATGCCCTCTGAAGCCATTTGTTCACTTCCTTATGTGAGCATTCGACTTCTGGGCAATTGTCCGTTCGGAAATTCCATAGTCGCCAACCGTCAAACCCATCGGGTTCACCATGGTCGCCCCAGTCAAAGTTGATAGTTAATCCCTCGATCTTGAGTTCGATTCCAAACCCGTGAGCATATATTCCGACGCCATCTAGTTCCCGTATCTCGTGTAGCCCGTTTTCAGCACAATAGAATGCCCAAGCTCGATTTGACTCGGGGTTTGGGATCGCAAGCTTGTGAACCAGTGTGCGCACAGCAAGGTCTTGCGCCTTTCGGAAGCGATCAATCAAGTTGTCGAGTACTGGGAGCATCGGAGTTGGTTCCAGAAGAATGAATGTCTTAGCCGATACCCTGTCCGACGTATTACTGCGGGC
>Ga0315338_1003765_pt1 | contig 12822 bp, 7 predicted proteins | sample ASW8metaG_FD_204518 | JGI IMG/M metagenome (GOLD analysis project Ga0315338, IMG submission 204518) | Ammonia-oxidizing marine archaeal communities from Monterey Bay, California, United States - ASW #8 | ecosystem: Environmental > Aquatic > Marine > Coastal | place: USA: California | collected... | reverse complement strand
CGGTGATTTCGTTTCTTTAGATCACGCCTGGACCGTTATCAGCCCAGGCTCTCGGCGTTCTGTCCTCAAAAAACAACAAACGGTTGTTTTTGAAACCTCCTTTAATGGTCATTCTATTAAAAAACAGTTAACTTTTTTTCCGGACACGTATACAATCGGCCTAGAGGTCCTTTTTGAAAACCCCGAACAATATGTTTCTCGAGGAACCTATAGCCTTTCTTGGTCTGGGGGTTTAGCGCCAACCGAAAAAAACACCAAAGACGACTACACATATTTTAAGGGCTATGCGCTGTTGGGCGATGAGCTTTTGGGCGGTAACGCCGAAGATGGCCCGGGCGCGGAAGAAAAACAATCTGGCACAACTAGGTGGACCGCGACAAAAACTAAATATTTTATTTCTGCAATTATACCGTCTGTTCCCGGCGTTGGTGCCGTTGTTTCTGGTTTGCTTGACGGAAATCGCCCCCTGTTTACAACACAGCTAAACCAAAACACCTCCGAGGGCGGTGGCTTTACCCTATACATCGGCCCTTTAGAATATAATAGGGTTAGCTCTTTGGGCGTTGGCTTGGAAGACACGATGAACCTTGGCTGGGCCCCAATTCGTCCCCTGGGCCGGCTTATAACGTGGTCTCTAACAAAAATGTTTAGAATAATTCCAAACTATGGTTTTGTTATAATCCTTTTTTCTCTTCTTGTAAAAATACTGTTGAGCCCGCTTACTAAAAAAAGCTTTCAGTCTACTCGACGAATGCAAGACCTACAGCCAAAAATTCAAGTCCTAAAAGAGAAACATAAAAATGATCCTAAAAAATTAAACGCTGCCCAGGCGGCGCTATTTAAATCCGAGGGCGTAAACCCTTTAGGCGGTTGCTTGCCAATGCTATTACAAATGCCAATCTTGATCGCTTTTTTTACTATTTTTCGATCTACAATCGAGTTTCGCGGCGCTCCTTTTTTTGGGTGGATTACAGACTTAAGCGTCCCGGACACCCTAACCACCGTTGCCGGTTTTCCCATAAATGTTTTGCCCTTTCTAATGGGCGCCACCATGTTTCTTCAGCAAAAGCTTATGGCGTCACCTAGCGGTGGTGCTCAGCAAAAAATGATGATGTATTTTATGAACGTGTTTTTCCTTTTTATTTTCTACTCTTTCCCCTCGGGGTTGAATCTATATTATTCCGTTTTCAACGTTTTGTCAATTGTTCAACAAAAATACCTAACTCCTTCTTCAAAAAAACCCACCCATATAGAATCAGCATTCACACCATGAAACCAGAAACAATAAAGAAAATTAAAAAATGATCTTGGGCGACACTATCGTTGCCCCCGCGACTCCTTTCGGCCACAGCGGTGTCGCAGTTACCCGAATAAGCGGCCCCTTGTCTTTTCCTATTATAAATCAGCTTTCAAAAAAGCGCGGTTTTACTAATCGCCTTGCAACCGTTTGCTCAATAGCAGATTCTGATGGAAAGACAATAGACAGGTGCGTCGTTACTGTTTATAAAAAACCTGGCTCTTATACGGGGGAGGATGTTGTTGAGATTTCTTCACACGGAAACCCAACCACAGTTCAATATATTATATTATCTGTGTGTGCCGCTGGTGCGCGGACCGCCGAGGCTGGTGAATTCACAAAAAGAGCTTTTATAAATGGAAAGCTAGACCTTGTTCAGGTTGAAGCCGTTGCTTCTCTTATCAATTCAAAATCCATTGAAAACACTCGACACCAACAAAAAATATTACGGGGAGCGCTTTCTGTTTCTATTAACAATATTCGTACGAACATTGTTTCCCTTTTAGGGCGACTAGAACATCAAATGGACGTTGATGAAGAAGATTGGCCGAGCGTGCCCCCTTCTTGGTTGGTTGGTGGCGTTGATGCGGTTTATTCGAAGGTTCGACATTTTAAAAAAACTTCCCAGTTGGGTCGTTTATTAAATCGTGGAGCAACGGTTGTTATTGCCGGCCCCCCGAATGTCGGGAAGTCCTCCTTGTTAAACGCCCTTGTAGAGTCAAGCCGCGCTATTGTAAGCAGCTCCCCCGGAACGACCCGCGACACAATTGAGGCAGAACTCTTAATGCGCGGGGTTCCTGTTCTCTTTATAGACACCGCTGGCCTGCGGCAACCTAAGGGCGAGATTGAAAAGGAGGGCGTCCGCCGCGCAAAGAACCTTTTAAAGCGGGCGGATCTGATTCTTTCTTTAACGGATAGACCTAAGTCCAAAAGCTCCCTTAGCGCCGGCGCTCCAACATTAAGGGTTGTTAATAAATCAGACTTACGACCTAACAAAACAAGAGGCCCTTCTGTTATACATATATCTGCAAAAACCGGCGACGGCATTCCTCTTCTAAAAAGAAAGATTTCCCAGCAGCTTGGTATAAACAAAATATCAACTGATGCGCCATATTTATCCACATCTCGTCAACATGTCGCCATGGTCCTTTGCTCTGACGCAATTCTGCGCGCCCATTCTCTTATTAAAAAACAACACCTGGACATAGAAATAGTTGCGTTTGAGTTGCGCGAGGCTCTTAACGCTGTTGATTCTCTGCTTGGAAAAACCTCGCCCGACGATATTTTAGATCACGTTTTTAGCTCCTTTTGCGTTGGAAAATAGTTTCACGTGAAACCCTCTTCAAAATTGTTTGATATTATTGTTGTCGGTGGTGGGCACGCCGGCATAGAGGCCGCGCTCATTGCGGCGACACTCGGCGCGCGCGTTGGGCTTGTTACGTTAGACTCTTCATCTCTTGGGCGAATGTCATGCAATCCCGCCATTGGGGGGCTTGCAAAAGGCCAAATGGTTCGAGAAATTGATGTTTTAGGTGGAATTATGGGGCGCGTGGCTGATAAAAGCGGGTTGCAGTTTAAATTATTAAACAAATCTAAGGGCAAGTCCGTATGGTCCCCGCGTGCCCAGGTTGATAAACGACAATATGAGAAAGTCGTTTCAGGTGCGGTTTCTTCTCACAAAAACGTAAAAATAATCGAGAATGAGGTTGTCAGCCTAAAAATTAAAAACCACGCTGTCTGTGGTGTTGTTTTTCGCTCTGGAGACTCCCTGGGTTGCCGTGCCGCCGTCCTTACCTGTGGAACGTTTTTAAACGGGTTGATTCATATTGGTCAAAAAAAGATTCGCGCTGGCCGTATGGGAGAGGGCGGCGCAGAAGGAATAACGGATTTTCTTGTTTCTCTCGGGTTTGCTTCAGGAAGGCTAAAGACAGGAACGCCGCCTCGCCTTGACAAACAATCTGTTAACTGGTCGGCGCTGCGGCCCTCTTTTGGGGATGAAAGCCCCTTGCCCTTTTCTTATCAAACAAACGACTTTTCTCCTCCCAATGTGCCCTGTTATATCGCCCATACCGATCTTCCGTGCAAAGAAATCATCTCGGCCAATTTAAAACAAAGCCCGATGTTTTCTGGTGACGTTGGGGGGCTTGGGCCCCGTTATTGTCCATCAATAGAAGACAAGGTTTTTCGTTTTTCAAATCAAGACCGCCACTCTCTTTTTCTTGAGCCAGAGTGGCTTAATTCAGATCAAATATATTTGAACGGTTTTTCCACGAGCCTTCCGGAACATGTGCAGCTAGAGGCCCTTCGAACGGTTCCGGGGCTTGAGTCTGTGCGTTTTTTCCGGCCCGGCTATGCTATAGAATATGATTTTTTTCCTCCGGCCCAGCTAAAAAGCTCTCTAGAAACAAAAGATGTTTCCGGTCTTTTTTTCGCGGGCCAAATCAATGGAACCTCCGGCTATGAAGAAGCAGCCGCGCAGGGGCTTGTTGCTGGAATAAACGCAAGACAGCGCGTGAGTGAAGAGGCTCCGCTTACTCTTAATCGAGACGAGGCCTATATTGGTGTTCTTATTGATGATTTGATTACAAAAGATACGCTTGAGCCGTACCGCATGTTCACCTCTCGCGCAGAGTATCGAATATTACTGCGTTTTTCAAACGCACATACGCGCTTACTAGAAAAAACAGCGGCTTTTTCCTTGCTTAACAAGCAGAACATTAAACAAGTCCGAGCAGCAATGGGCGGGCTTAATAAAATCGTGCTTTCTCTTGATCGGTCTGTTTCCCCAGACAAAATAAACAAAACCCTTTCCAGCTTAAACGAGACCCCTATTTCTCATCCGGTGCCCGCAAAACAAGTATTAAAACGTCCAAAAATTAATATTGATGCTCTTCCCAAAGATCTTTTTTCCGACCTCTCCAAAAGCCCGCTTCCTCGGCATGTTTTGTCTGAGAGCTTTATTGAGGCTGAGGCCCTTATTAAATACTCAGGATACATTAAAAGACAAAACGATCAAGTAATAAAACTAAAAAAACAGGAGGGTTTCCCAATTCCTTTTGACTTTAATTACCGGGGCCTTACAAGCCTTTCGAATGAGGCGCGTGAAAAACTCGCTTTCGTTCGCCCGCAAACCCTTGGGCAAGCAATGCGCGTTTCCGGAGTTTCTCCTGCAGATGTTTCTGTTTTGTCCGTTTTTCTTTCAAAAACATAGCCGTTTCACGTGAAACCCTTTTGAGCGTTTTCGAATCACAGCCCAACCTTTTTAAGGCCCTCTCTTCTTCGGCGGTTTTTAATGAAGCCAAGTCCTATATTGAAAACAAAACCGGTTTTCTTTTAGAGATTAACAACCCTTCTGCTCAATCTGTGTTTATTGGGGCCCTTTTTCACTCCCTCAACCAATCTGTTTTTGTTGTACAAGAAAACGAGGGGGGCGCCGAGGGGTCGTATGAAAACCTTTCTGATGTTATTGGTGAGCGCGCCTTCATGCTTCCTAGTTGCAAAGAGGACGACCTTAGCGTTCCTGGCCTTGTTTTTTCGTCTCGCACCGTTTTTTCTCGTTCCCTCTCTGCGCTACTATCTAATAAGGCCGGTGTGTTCGTGTCCTCTTTAGGTGCAATTAAAACAAAAATTCGCGCCCCCAAAGAAATTGTTTCGACGGCTCTTACGCTTCACGTTAGCGACGCTGTTCAGCAATCAACAATTATTGAGAAACTGCTTCTTTGGGGCTATGAACCCGCAGATCCCTGTCTTTCTCCAAAAACCTTCGCAAAAAGGGGGGGGATCCTCGATATTTTTACTGAATTTTCTGGCCATCCGTTGCGCATCGAGTTTTTTGGTGAAAAAATAGAGTCTATTCGTATTTTTAATCCTGACACACAGCTTTCTGAGGGTCTTCGGTCCCGGTGTGTTCTTTTTCCGCCCGTTCTTTCTCTTGGGCGCGGAGAAACAACTTTGAGCGAGGTAATAGAGAGGGGCCGCTCTATCGTATTATACATAACGCCTGATGGCTTTTCGTTTTTAAGACCTGAAAGCGCCATCAAAACAGCAACTGTCGCGCTTAAACCCCCAAACAATGGCCTAGCAAAAAGCAAAAAAGCAATTGATGCTGTTTTGGACAACAAAAAAATTGTTTCGTTCTTCTATAACCCAACAAAACGACCGTTTTATAGACAAAAAGATATGTTTCCGTTAGCTTTTGGGCCTTCTGGCGGCTTTTCTTCTTCAACCCTGGGTATTGCATATTTCGCGCCACCGCTTGGAACAAAAAAAACTAAACAATCCTCTTTTTCCGCCCCTCACACAAACCACAATATCGCCTCTTTAAAAGACCTTGCGTGGGGAGACCTTCTTGTTCATCAAGATCACGGGCTTGGGCTTTACCGGGGGCTTGTTTTGATTGGAGAAAAAAACAATCAAGCAGAAAACATCAAAATTGAATATGCTGGCGGCGGTTCGGTTTTTGTGCCAACGGACCGGTTTGATCGTGTTCATAAATATATCGGAGCCGGAAAGTCTTCCCCCAAGTTGTCTCGCATTGGTTCTTCTTCCTGGAAAAAACAAAAAGACATTACAAGAAAAGCAACAACTGACGTTGTTGAGCATCTTATCTCTTCATACCGAGCGCGCTCAAAGCCTCGTGAATTTCGTTATGCTTCGGGTGGAGATTTAATGCAACAACTTGAAAACAGTTTTCTTTTTGAGGAAACAGCTGACCAGCTCTCGGCTCTTAAGGATATAAACAAAGATCTGTCTGAAGGCATTCCTATGGATCGGTTGATATATGGTGATGTTGGGTTTGGGAAAACCGAGGTCGCCGTGCGTGCCGCCATGCGAGCAGTAATTTCAGGCAAAACTGTGTTTTTTTTAGCGCCCACAACAGTTTTGTCCGATCAGCACTACATTACATGTAAAAACCGACTGGCCCCGCTGGGCGTAAACGTCGAGCTTCTTTCACGGTTTCGAACAAAAAAGCAACAGCTATCCATTATAGAAAAATTGCACCAAAATAAAATAGACGTCCTAGTGGGGACCCATCGCCTGCTAAGCAAAGATGTCCCCACCCACAACCTTGGGTTGTTGGTTGTTGATGAAGAGCATCGCTTCGGCGTAAAACAAAAAGAGACGATCCGAAAAATAAAAAAACATGTTGACATTCTAACGTTAACGGCAACCCCGATTCCAAGAACGCTTCAACAGTCTTTAGTTGGGGTGCGAGACACTTCTAAAATTGAAACGCCCCCTTTTAACCGCCGCCCCATTCGAACGTATGTCAAATATTTTGACTGGCCATTTTTAATCGGTGCAATTAAAAAAGAACTTCATCGTGGTGGACAGATTTATTTCCTTCACAACGATATAAACAGTCTCCCTTTTTATTATGATAAATTAACCGCGGCCCTGCCTCGCGCCAACCTTGCTGTTGGCCACGGCAAGATGAATAGCCGGGCTTTAGAAAAAACTGTTTTATCTTTTTTCGATGGAAAAATTGATGTTTTGTTGTGCACAACCATTGTTGAGTCTGGCCTTGACGTTCCCAACGCGAACACAATAATTATAAATGGCGCCCACAAGTTTGGCCTTTCTCAGCTTTACCAAATTCGTGGGCGCGTTGGTCGCGGCGACCGTCGAGCTTATTGCTATCTTTGCATTCCTCGAAACCTACAGTTACCGCCCGATGCTCATGATCGGCTCAAAACAATTGAATATTATACTTCCCTTGGTTCGGGATATAATATTTCTATGAAAGACCTGGAGCTTCGCGGGGCCGGCAATCTTTTTGGCTACGAGCAAAGTGGCCAGATTTCAAAGGTCGGTTTTGTTCTTTACAATAAAATGCTGGCGGAATCTGTCTTCGATAAGCGCCCCTCTGAGGCTTCCTATAAAAGGGAAAAACCTTCGGTTGTCTTTGCTGGGCCTGCCCACCTTGACCGCGACTACATGCCTCGCGTCCAAGACCGTCTTTCCTTTTACCAAAAAATTTCTGAAACCCAGTCTGCTGAACAACTAGACCGTGTCTGCGAAGAGCTTCGCGATCGCTTTGGGCCAATCCCCGCTGTTACAAAAAATCTTATCAAAACCTCTTTGATTCAATGTTTACTTTGCTCTGGTCCAATTAAAAAATGTAAAATTTCCTCTTCCTCAGCTTCTTTTTACCTTTCGGGGCCTCCGGACGATTTAGAACCAAAACAATTTGTTTTAGAGCTCAAAGAGACCTTAAAAGATTTTTTGTGCCCACACCAAATTGACGCTGGAGAAAAAGACCAGATGAAAATTTCCTTTAGCGTTAATTCTCTTGAAGAGAGTCTCTCTTTTTCTCAAAAATTTGGCAAATTGTTTTCACAGGCCTTCTCTTTGTAATTTTAATCATGGTTAACCCCTTTTTATTTCATGGCTTTGTTCGCCGCTCTTGCTTTTCGGGCTTTTATGCCCTGGGGACTTCTCAGCCCGCGGCCTTTTTTGTTTGTTGTTCTCTTTTCCTTTCTTTTTCTTTTTCACAAACAATCGAAGCCAACACGTCTGCTGATGAGCCCCTCACAACAAAAGAAGGCGCCCACTTACAGGATATTGACGGCCTTGCGGCAATTGTTGGCGATAAAACAATTTTAAAAAGCGACATAAACCAAACACTGGCCATGGCAATTTTCCAGCGCCAACTAAACCCCCAAACGGACGTTGCTGAAATCCAGACCCTAAAAAAAGAAATTATAAAATCAATTATTAATCGCAAAATTGTTTTGATAATGGCTGAGCTCGACTCTGTCGAGGTAAAAGACAAAGACGTTGATCGTTCCCTGGACGATCAAGTTAACAATATTATTGCGCAGGCGGGAGGAGAAGAAGCCGCAGAAAAAGCGCTGGGGCAGCCGCTTCGGTCTTTCCGTAGAGAATATTGGTATGAAATAAAGGACATGATGATAACACAACAATATCAGCGCGAGCTTATTGGAAAAATATCTGTAAACAAAAAGGACGTTCAAGAATTTTTTAAATTATATAAAGACAGTATCCCCGCCTTTCCCACAACAGTAAAAATGCGTCATCTTCTCACAAAAATAGAGCCCAGCGAGGCCCAGATAAACAAAACGATAGGTCTTTTAACCGAGCTCCGAAAAAACATTTTAGAAGGAAAAGAAACCTTTGAGTCTCTCGCCTCTCAATATTCACAAGACCCTGGCTCAAAAAACAGTGGGGGGTCCCTTGGTTTTGTTCGTCGCGGCAACCTTGTTACTGAGTTCGAGGCTACAGCCTTTACTCTTAGCCCGGGCGAAATCAGTCTCCCGATTAAAACGGAGTTTGGGTATCATATAATCGAAACCCAAGCAATTCTGGGAGAAAAAATAAAGGTCCGCCACATATTACTAAGCCCTCCTCTCACAGATGAAGACGAAACACAGGCTTATAATAAATCAATTTCCCTAAAAGATTCTTCGTCCTCCTTGCCAGAATTCATATCTATGGCCAAGGCTCACTCTATGGACGACCAAACAAATACCGCAGGAGGAAGCCTTGGGTGGATTGACCCAAACAATTATCCCATTCAAGAGTTTGGAGCCGTGATTGGTCAGCTTGTTCCTAATGAGTGCGCTGGTCCAGTTCGTTCTGAATACGGATATCATTTGTTATGGATAGAAGCAACAAAGCCTGGGGGGAAACCAAGCCTAACTAAACACTGGAGCCAGGTAGAGGCTCTTGCTTTAAACAAAAAGAAAAGCGACTGGTTTAATGCCTGGGTAGATAGGGCTAGTAAAAACTTTTATATTAACGTTTTTAATTAATTTTTTTAGAGGTTTTCAACAACAATATCCACAACAATTTTTTCAAAGAAACCAGAAACCCTAAACGTCTTTTTATAGCAAAACCCGTTCTTTTTCCACAGAAATATTATAGTTTTCCACATCAAGCCCCTGATGATCTTTCTTCTTTAAGTGTCATATCTGTTTAGTCTTCGGCAGGTGTTTCCTCGTTTTCTTGTTCTTTTTCCACACTATAATAAATAATATCTTTAATGTTTAATCTTTTACAATAATTATAAATCCATGTTTTCTGACGGAAAAAACCTTGTTAAAACACACTAGTTTCGGTAATGTCATTTAACCATTTAACATACAAACTTTCCATTAAATCCACATTTATTCTTTGGAAGAATCATGAAAATTTCAACCTCGAAAACAGAGCTCCAAGCCGCTCTTCAAAAACTTTCTAAAGCAACACCCACGCGATCCACCTTACCAATTTTAAACAGTGTCCTTTTTGACGCACAAGAAACAGAGACAGTGCTTAGGACAACGGATTTAGAAATAACCATTATTGCAAACCTACCAGCAAGCATAGAAACCCCAGGAAGTGTCGCAATTCCGCACCAAACGTTATTAGACATAACAAACGAATCACCAGAGGACACTAGAATTACGCTAAGCGCAAATACAAACAACAAAGTTGAAATGGTAACGGATGTTGGCGCGTATGATATTATGGGAAAGCCAGCGGAAGAATTTCCGGCAGTTCCCGAGATTGACAACCGTAAAGAAACGGGCCTTTCTATGGAGGCACTAAGAGACATGATAAAGAAGACGTCTTTTGCCGTAAGCCGGGACGAGTTAAAACCAGCCCTAACCGGTGTACTTTTTCGTTTTAACAAAGACAACCTGACCGCAGTTGCGACAGATGGCCATAGGCTTGTGTGTTATAACCGCAACGACTACAAAGCCGATGAGTACACAGGAGACATTATTGTGCCAAGAAAGTTTTTAAATTTATTGTCTGGGGTTTTAGAAGGAGAAGAATCAATTCAACTCTGGATGGGCGCAAACCATGTAACGGCTGCCTTTGGATCTGATATGTATTTTTCGCGCATAATTGATGAAAGATTTCCGGACTTTGAAAGCGTTATCCCTAAGGACAACGACAAAGAGCTCACCGTTGATAAAAGCCAATTATTATCTGCAGTGCGACGAGTTTCAATTTTTTCCAACAGAGCAACCCACCAAATTGCGATTCGACTTACAAAAGATAGAATTCAAATAACAACCGAGGACCCCGAGAAGTCTTCAAAAGCACAAGAAGAAATCAAAGGAAATTTCAACGGAGACGATTTGGTTATTGGATATAACGCGTCTTATTTAAAAGACATTTTATCGCACGTTGAAGGCGACCAAGTGGTTATTAAACTCAAAACACCAATCAGCGCGGCGCTTTTTTATCCGGCAACCCAAAACGAAAATTCAAACCTAACAATGTTGCTGATGCCTATTCGCTTGAATGATTAGCTTTAGACGACCCGACGGGTTACACAAAAAAATTAAGCACAAAAAAAACAATCGAACACGCTTATAACAATTGTGCAAGCACTCAAAACCGCAATAAAAATATTTTTAAGAAAATCTGGGCTCGAGACGGGCGTAAAACAAAATACGGCGCTGTTAGTTTGGGGCGAAGTTGTCGGTAAAAACATTGCAGAAAACACAAGCCCTGAAAAAGTTGAGCATGGAACGCTTACGGTTAAAGTTGAAAACTCTTCTTGGCGGCAGGAGCTTGTTTTTAAGAAGAAAGAAATAATTGAGAAGTTGAACAGTAAACTCGGCAAAAAAACAATAAAGGAAATTCGTTTTATATGAGCGAGGCAACGGTTAACACTGGCTATAGTGCAGAGAACATTAAGGTTTTAGAAGGGCTTGAGGCGGTTCGAAAACGGCCGGCCATGTATATTGGAGACGTGGGAAGGAGAGGGTTGCACCACCTTGTTTATGAAGTTGTAGACAATTCAATAGACGAGGCAATGGTGGGCTATTGTGATAAGGTTGTGGTAACGCTTAATCAAAACGGATCCATTACCGTTGAAGACAATGGCCGCGGAATTCCAGTAGACATACATAAGGAAGAAAAAAAACCAGCAGTAGAGGTGGTCATGACCGTCCTTCATGCCGGAGGAAAGTTTGACAAGGGTTCCTATAAGGTGTCCGGAGGGCTTCATGGGGTTGGGGTTTCTGTTGTGAACGCCCTTTCGGAGTGGTTGTGGGTAGAAGTAAGACGAGAAGGAAAAATTTACCGCCAAGATTATAAAATCGGTGACCCACAAAACAAATTGTCTGTAACCGGAAAAGCGAAAAAAACGGGAACAAAGGTTTGTTTTTACCCAGACACAACGATTTTTCAAACAACAGACTTCGAATATAATATCATTGCGGAAAGACTGCGCGAACTTGCATATTTAAACACCGGGCTGGAAATTGTTTTAAAGGATGAAAGAACAGAAGACGGCGAAACAGATCGGTTTAATTTTAAGGGAGGACTAAGTGATTTTGTAAAATATTTAGACGAACAAAACAACCCCCTCCACAATAAAATTATTACGGTTAATAAATTAAAAGGAGAGGTTCCTGTTGATGTGGCGATGAGATATGGAACAACATATAATGACACAATCCTTACTTTTGTTAACAACATCAACACCATTGAAGGGGGAACACATCTGTCGGGTTTTCGGTCTGCGTTGACGCGGGCCATGAACAACCATGCAACAAAAAACAATTTGATTAAAGCGAAGAAAAACGAAAAAGTAACTCTTTCAGGAGAAGATTTTAGAGAGGGGCTAACCGCAATTCTAAGCGTAAGAGTGGCAGAACCACAATTTGAGGGACAAACAAAAACAAAGCTGGGCAACGGAGAAGTAAAAGGAATTGTTGACACCATCGTATATGAAGGAATTTTAGATTTTCTTGAGCAAAACCCGTCAATTGGAAGACGCATTATAGAGAAGGCCTTATTAGCAGCTAGAAGCAGGAGCGCGGCAAGAAAAGCGCGAGAACTTATTAGAAGAAAAAGCGCGCTCGGGGGGTCTTCCCTGCCGGGAAAACTGGCGGATTGCTCAAATAAAGACCCGAACTTCTGTGAGCTTTATTTGGTTGAGGGAGACTCTGCCGGGGGCTCGGCAAAACAAGGAAGAGACCGAAGAACACAGGCAATTCTTCCCCTTAGGGGCAAGGTTATTAATTCTGAAAAAGCAAGAATTGATAAACTTCTTTCGAACAATGAAATACAGTCTATTATTACAGCGCTTGGCACGGGCTTTGGTGGGTCTGAAGACGAAAGCGGAGAAAAATCCGCAGGCGATTTTGATGTTGGAAAGATCCGCTATCACAAAATAATCATTATGACAGATGCAGATGTTGACGGGTCTCATATTCGAACGCTTCTTTTAACTTTTTTTTATCGGAAAATGAAGGAAATAATAGATGGTGGCTATTTATATTTGGCCTTACCACCCTTATATCGGGTATCTCAAGGGAAAAAAGAAGCATATGCCTTTGATGATAACGAACGAGACCTTATGATGGAGCGGATGAAAAAAGCGAACAAAAACACGAAAGTTGGAATACAACGATATAAAGGACTGGGGGAAATGAACCCAGGGCAGCTGTGGGAAACCACAATGGATCCAGAGCGCCGAACCCTTATGCGGGTTACGGTAGAAAGCGCCGTGGAGGCCGCAGAAACCTTTCAAGATTTGATGGGACACGACGTAGAGT
>Ga0315338_1003763_pt1 | contig 12826 bp, 11 predicted proteins | sample ASW8metaG_FD_204518 | JGI IMG/M metagenome (GOLD analysis project Ga0315338, IMG submission 204518) | Ammonia-oxidizing marine archaeal communities from Monterey Bay, California, United States - ASW #8 | ecosystem: Environmental > Aquatic > Marine > Coastal | place: USA: California | collected... | reverse complement strand
ACCGTCTAATGATCGACCTGATGCCTGCCAGGTAATCGTTTTGTCGTCGATGACGGTCAGCGTTTTCACTGCAGACGCCTTTCGTCCATCGGATAGAGTCGCTGCCGAGTTGATGATCCAGCTGTTTCCTTTTTTCTTCCAGGTTGATCCTCCAAAACCACCGTCGGAATCGAAGACCCAGGATCGGATGTTTTGAGCAACCGGATCCCAACCAATTAACTGCACGCCCGACAAATCGGATTCGCCTTCAACGGAAACAGAAAATCTTCTCGCGATAAAGTTCTGGTTCTTTGACCATTGCGATGTCGTTTCAACTGTTGCCGATTCATCCTCGTCGATCCAGGTGCCGATCATCCATTGGAGGTCTTTCAAATGCTGATAATTTGAACGAAAGACGGGCTCAGACTGCTCCGTCATTCGGTCCACGAGCCAGTTTCCACCAGATTTGACATGCATACACGAATAGACGGTTACGTCAGGTTCGTCTCCCGGACGCAACACGCGGGCGGTTCCCTCTTCAACCGCTACGCTAGGTGAAAGAAAATGGATCGAATTGACGTCGACTTCGATTTTTGTATCTTTTGCATCCTTAAAAAGTCCTACCAGCTGTTCTCCTATTGCTTTGCGACCTGTTACTTCTTCGCCGGTCATCGGATTTGAGTAAACCGCATCGGGGGACCACTGCGCTGCAATTGCCTTAGCGTCCCCTTTGTTGAACGCGACCACGTAGGCCGCGACCGATGCACGAATTGCGGATTCGTCTTCGGCTTGGTCGGCACAAAGCCAACTAGGTGCTGTGATTGCCACTGCAAACGCAACGACAAATCTAAAAAGGAATCTTGTTTTCATGGTTAAACCTCAATTCAATTGTTGAAAATACTTACTGTGAAACGCTTGTGTTGATTTTCCCTTTGCGAGATTCAATGCAAATTAGTCACGCCAACACGCGGATATTGTCCCAGCGTTATTTTACTGAAATCACCACGTTGTCGATCTTGCCCGTAAATCGGGTCTCTTCCGGACCGATGCCGATGCCCTCGACGACAGGCGTTTGATTGTCCAAACCGACGTCTGCTGTTTCATCTGCCGAGAACATTAAAGGTTGCGTCTTTCCGATGCGACTTTTTGCCACGGGCTTTCCATTCACCGAGAGCGTAGCCATACCACCTTTGCCATATTCTTCTTTGCCACCTTCGTATGCAAAGTCGAGTCCGAGCGAAACGGAACCACTCGGTAACGGTTTTTTTGCGGCAACGGTAAACTGCTCAAGCCCAAGGAAGTTGTAAGTGTAGGCGGGTTTGCCATCCTTCACGTACAACGACCAGCCACCGAAACGACCACCCTGGCAAAGGATTACTCCGTTTGCGCCACCCTCGGGAATTTCGAGTTTGGCCTCTAAGGTCACCGACTGGTTTTTGATGTTAATGAATGTGTTTTCCAGCATTCCGTTCATGCCTTCATAGAGCGTAAGTGACTTGCGGTCACCCATCACATCCGGACGACCGGCGATCGCGGGATTCACGCGAGCGATGACTCGGTCATCGATTGGCAGCACGTGATACTTCTCTGCCTCTTTCATGAACAACGCTTGCAACTTCTTTAGCCGCTCAGGTTGTTCAGAAGCTAGGTTGTTCACAAGGCTAAAATCATTGCCGACATCGTAAAGATCCCAAACATCGGACTCCAGCGGTTTCTGTTTCGTGGCTTGCCAGGGCGCCCGGTGGAGCGTGCGAGCCAGCCAGCCTTCGTGGTAGATCGCCCGGTTACCAAACATTTCGAAATACTGAGTCGTATGCCGCTCCTTGGCTTTAGCGTCGTCGAAAGTATAAACCAAGCTTGTACCTTCAATTGGTGTCTGTGGCGTTCCGTCAACAATCTTTGGCTCAGGCAGCGTGGCGGCCTCCAAAACTGTGGGTGCAACGTCAATGGCGTGACTAAACTGCGTCCGCAATCCGCCATTCTCCTTGATCCCGTTTGGCCAATGAATGACCATGCCATTTCGGGTACCGCCGAAGTCGGAGGCCACCTGCTTGGTCCACATAAAGGGTGCATCGAAAGCAACCGCCCAGCCTGCAGCCATATGTGGGAAGGTTTCGGGTCCACCCCACTTGTCTATCAAAGGAATGAGATCCTCTACCTTCTCGGTCACATTGTTGAAGTAGGTCATCTCGTTGTACATACCAACGAACCCGCCTTCGGCACTTGTTCCGTTGTCGCCGGCGACATAGATAAAGAGGGTGTTGTCCATCTCGCCGATGTCTTCAATCGCGTTGACGAATCGACCAACCTCGTGGTCAGTTTGCTCCATAAACCCGGCAAACACCTCTGCCTGACGCGAAAACAACTTGCGATGTTCAGCCGGTAGAGTGTCCCAGGCCTTAATGTCATCAGGCCTGAGAGCCAGTTTGGTGTCGGCAGGGATGACGCCCATTTTTTTCTGGCGAGCGGTCGTTTCCTCACGAGTTTGGTCCCAGCCCTTATCAAACTTGCCTTTGTATTTATCCGCCCACGCCTTGGGGACATGGTGTGGGGCATGAACGGCACCTGTTGCGAAGTACACAAAAAAGGGCTTGCCCGGCGTCATTGATTGTTGTGCCTTAACCCAATTGATCGCCTGATTGGTCATATCGACGGTGAAATGATAGCCTTCCGTTTTCGGCGGATTCACCTTCGTAACGCCGTCGTAGACAAGGGGGTACCACTGGTCCGTCTCGCCGCCAATGAAGCCATAGAACTTATCGAATCCTTGATGGGTTGGCCATCGATCGAAGGGGCCCGACACGCTGGTTTCCCAGGCGGCCGTCTCGTGCCACTTGCCAAATGCACCAGTGCTATACCCATTGAGGCGGAGCATCTCAGCCAATGGGGCCACGCTATTGGGAAGCTGTCCCGTGTTGCCAGGAAAAGCCGTCGCGGTCTCCATGATCGAGCCCGTATTGCATGTGTGATGATTCCGACCAGTTTTGATGCACATTCGTGTCGGCGAGCAGAGGGCTGTAGTATGGAAGTTGTTAAAACGCAAGCCAGAGCGGGCAAGTCGATCGAGTGTCGGTGTCTGGATTGGACCACCGAAAGCACTGGTTGCACCAAAGCCTACATCGTCGATCAACACGATCACAACATTGGGCGCTTTCTTCGGCGCCTTGACCTCGAAACGTGGAGGTGCCTCGACGTTTCTGACGTCAAGCTCACTATAAGTCGGTTGCTTGGGCTCCTGGATCGGTAAGACCGTGCGATCGAGCTTGCTTTGTGCCGACGCGACGTCGGCAGAATTGGAGATCAGTCCGGTACCCAGGATAGTGACAGAGAACAAAAGCCAACGAGGAAATGTAAACATGTTACGGCTCCTTTTATCTAATTCGATTCTGGAAACTAAATCAGGTGTTTATTCTATTGAAGGTTAGAGGAGTATTTCTCTCGTGCGGCATCCTACCGAAGAATCTCGCGTGCCGATCCGTGTCGCTACAGAGTACGAGAAGCAATTCTGTTGTGCAAACGACCAAGATCGTGAAAAAAGATATTCTGCCTCCATTACTCCCGTACTGGTGATTCTGCAGTGAAGTATAATGATTAGTATGAGCTTCGGAATCAACTATAAAAAGTGCATCGCAAAAAAACTCGATAGATAGCTCACATCGTTGAATCCCTTTTGTGCAGAATAAAGAAAACTAGAAGAAAGTCGAGAACTAATTTTGTCGCAGTAAAAATTTGTAGCCATCTCACGACGAATGAGGCAATGGTTTTGCCTCTATCTGGCTGAGGACACAAGGCAAGTTGACGGCACGAAATTTCATGCCAAACATAGTGGACACTCTAAAGTCTAGCGGCGAAAGAGGTTAGGCCATCGAAACGCAGTTGTTCCATAGACGAAACGGAATTGTTTAGCTTTAGCGTGTTGGGCAATGCGATTAATGCTTGTTAGTTAGACTTTGCGAGACTGCGAATAGTGATTCTCAATCCACAGCTGGATAGCTGGCAGTTCTGTCAAAACAGGCTGATTTTAACGACTGCAGGTGTTGAGTAGCCACTGCTGCGTACTCAACATTCATTATGTCGAATTTGGATAAGCCACCGTTCGGTTTGCCAAGGGATTTACCATTGTGGGTTGGGCGATTCGGGCTGGCACCTGAGGAACCGCCCATAACTTTCATATTAGAAGTTCGTTCCAGTGTTGGGTTCTCACAAAGATTTCGATCATTTCTTTTTCGGTGTAGCTGGTGGCTATCGATTTTGAATATATTGAGCAACACAATGATTTACTCTCACCATTTGCGACAAAAACATGGTAGTTAATTCATCCGATCCGAAAAAACAACCTGTGCGTGATCGCCTAGCGCTAGAACGGACCCTCCTGGCGAACGAACGTACTCTGTTGGCCTATTTACGCACCGCGATCATGCTTGCTGTTTCGGGAGCCACGTTATTAAAGTTTTACGGCGAGACGATTTTGCCTGCCGCAGCAGGTTGGGCACTGATCGCAGCTGGAGTTGGCGTGGCGATTTTAGGAGTGTCAAGGTTTCAGAAATTGGCACGTTTACTCAAGTAAGTTAATGTACCATAGTCTTTAATTAGTCATCCCGACTGAATATTGGAGAAGTTCGATGGCATCAGGATGAAAGTTTGCCTTTCGGAGGCGCGAGTAGTAACGCAGAACCTTAGCTGGGTATAACATTATGGTCACCAAGCATTTGAAGGCTCTCAGGGGCGATTTGCATTCGCACCTGCAAAGGCAGGTGAATTGGAAGACTATTGGACTTCGACTTCTAGTAGGCTCTTGTTTGCTGGCTGCGGTTGTCTGGTTTGGGCGACATGCTGTTGAGGACATCAAGGCGATAGAGACTTGGATAGCCGGCCATGGCGTCTGGGGGTGGGTTGCCTTTGTCGGCATGGTGGTTTTGTTTACGTCGATGTTCGTACCCGACACCTTGTTGGCGGTTGTAGCGGGCTCGCTATTCGGACTCACCTGGGGCACCGTGCTCACCTTTGTGGGTGTCGTCCTTACCGCCGTGCTCAATTTTCTGATCGCACGCAGCTTGCTCCGATCGCGGATAGAAAAGATGCTTGAGAAACACCCCAAACTACGAGCGATTCAGCGCGCGGCCAACCATGAAGGGCTGCGATTGCAACTACTGCTACGGCTGGCGCCCCTCAACCCAGTGTCAGTCAGTTATGTGCTGGGAGCATCCGGCGTGCGGTTTTCAACATTTCTGCTCGCGACAGTCGGGCTGCTACCGGTGGTGTTTGTGGAAGTTTATTTTGGATACCTTGCTAGCCATGTCACGACAGTTGCAGGAAATGTCAACGAGCATTCCACGCTGCACACTGTCGTGACCGTCATCGGCTTCGTCGTTTGTGTCGTGCTCATGATTTACATCGCCCGGGTTGCGTCGCGAGCGATTGCGGAGACAGAAGATGATTCAACGACAGATAGGCCAAACGAGAGCACCTAAGACTTGCAGAGTGTTCAATTGCCTCGAAACTTTATACAATCGAGAGCGAAATGACAAAGAACGCAGTTACAAGACGGCTGAGCAGTATTGACCTTATCCAGAATTATGTAGCAGCCTTGAAAAAAAGAATCTAGGACTATAGTTCTAGCAGTTCTATGTTACGGAATTACATAGTTTAGCCAACTTTTCATATGAAGCTCGATACGACGAATGATGTGGGTTATCTTTGCTTGATCCGTGTAGACGTCAGCAATCCCAATCGCACCTCCAGGAAGGTCGGCGACGTCAATTGCATCATCATCCAAAGTGAGAATCACTCCATAAGGTCGCTTTCTACTTAGCATATCTTCCAGGTCGGACAACACACCGGTCACTTCAACTTGTCCGGCCGAATTCATGGGGATTACTGATTCGACTTGGGCAGAAAAAGTCCTGCCTGGATAGAGCTTGAATGCGATTTCAGCAGGTTGGCCTGGTTTCACATGGCGGAGTTGAAACTGTTTAACTGCAACAGCCAGTCGCGTGCGGTCTTGCTCGATGAACGCCATTGTACTGCCTCCAGGAATCTGAGAAACTCGATGGCCCGGTCTCAACGCCAGCTGCATGATGTAACCATTTGACGGCGCGCGTACGGTGGTCCATTCCAGTTCCAGTTGAGCCAACTCTAACTGGGCCTTCAACTGGGCCACGGTAGTGTTTTGGCCTTCAATTTCGGCTTCAAAAGCCAGTCTTGCCTCAGTTTTGGTCGACTCGGCGGCGCGTACAACTGCTTCGCCAGCTGCGAGCGACTGGTGAGCCACGTCCAAACTCTGCTCGGAGATAGCGGCTGGATTGTCCTTGTGAATCGCTTCAGAGCGCTGGAAATTCAAACTGGCTAGAACTCGGTTGGCAATCGCTTGATCCAACTTCGCAGTCGCCGTTTTGAAGGCTGCCTCTAGTTGCAATACATTCTGCTCCGCCTCTGCCACCGCGGCTGCTAATCGATCTACTTCCGCCTGAAACGGACGTTCGTCTATTTGGTACAGCACTTCCCCTTTCTTGAGTGATTTGTAGGGTTCCACCGGTACGTCAACTACCTCGCCACTCACATTGGGAACAATCTCAATCACATATCTGAAGACATTGACCGGTCCAGAGGGTGCACCCCATTGCATGGGAACAGCTAGTAAGATGAAGCTGACCAGCAAGAAGAATAGTGGTGAGAGCTTCCAGCCAATGGTAGGCTTAATGATCTTGAGTTTTTGCAAAACTACGAGCAGCGCGGCGTAACAGAGCGTAAGAAAAACGATCATGTCGTCTCCCCCTCTGTCTCGTTTCCGTCGGACCGGGGTTTGTCGCGCCAGCGCGGGTTGCTGTAAGCCCAGATGTAGGCGAGCGGCAGCAACAATCCCAGCGTGAGCACACCCCACCATCCGCAGACGCTTATGGCGTCTGCATGCGGATGATTACGGTCCCTGGCAATGCGGCCGGGCATCATGCCCAATACGACCCAAATCACCACGACTGCCGCGACCAAGATGAGGAGCACGGCGAGGGCAATGTATTCAATAGACATCTGCATTCTCCAGATTGGACAGGGGAATCTCGATAACGCGATTCTACTTTACCAAAAGCATGCTTCCCAGGAGTTATTATCGTCTGGTAGCGACAGGGCAATTCCGAACATGCTAATCTAATGAAAGCAAGTTTCACAGCCTAATCGATAAGCCAAGTACTGCTCGGCTGACTTGCCACCGAAAGATATCCTGAGCCCTTCCGTGAATGGTTCGCTTGGTTAGACATGCCGTCACAACCGACTAAACATAAAACAATCCCATTGGTTACTCAAACAATGGAGTCGTCCTCAGCGGCAAAGGAGAACATATTCTGCTGTTCCACTGCCTGACGTCCACCAAGTAGATTGCACAGTTAACAGCTGCTGGGTGGTGAGATCTACCCGCAAGTTTCTAGCCTGTACTTTTGCTAATTATATGCACGATCTCTTCATGGACCGGGAGACTGTCAACACGGCCAGGTGTGCACACATGAGGCTGTCGGCAAAATCGCGATTCCACTTCAGTGGCCGAAACGATTGGTTTTGGCACCCTGTTAACTAGCACTTGAGGGCGTGTCCTGAGCACGCCCGTAACGCTGCTGAGGTCGAAGGCACCGATGCAATCTCGGTAGGTTGCCAACTCGCCGAAGTTGGACATCTCTGAAAGAGGCTTGGGTGTCAAGTAGGTTTTTTCCTGGTATTGCTTGTGGTCATTGCGCTACTTCATCGGTCACAGCGTGTGCTGTGTTTGTTCGATGCGAGGGCGTTGAGGATTGGATTGTCTGCCACCCGACCCGCCCCAGATCGGACGCATCTTCTCAGCAATGGCATCGAGATGCTCACCACAGAGCTCATCGCCACCGAGCACATCGATAGCTCGCACCAGCTTGCCCATCGCAGCCCTGCCATCTTTGCGCTGCTTGGGAGTGATCACCTCGCGTCCGGGCTTTTTTCTTGCTGGCAGGTTTTTAGGATCAAACTCTGTCGCAGGGTCGACATCCTCAGCAGGTGCTGGCTTTGTGGCCGCTGATTTCTTCCTGGCAGGTCTGAGCTTGCCATCCTTGCCTTTGAGCTTCTCGACTTCGGGCTCGCCGGTTGAACTGTCGCTTTGCGACAGTTCGTGATCTGGCGTTCTCTCCTCTCTGATTCTTGTCACTGTCGAATGATGCACACCACAGACAGCACCCAACTGCCGGCTCGATATTTGCCCCCACTCAGAATCCGCGAGAGCCACCTGGACCACTCGTCTCTTGTCTGCATTGGTGCGCTGCACGCCGTGAGCTTGGTTCGCACTGAGAGCCCACCGCAACGCATCTCGATGAGTGCCGAGCCGAACAATCGCTGGCACTTTATCGCCAACTTCATCGTAGGAGAGCAGCCGGTGCCAACCGTCGCCAACATAGTATTTGCCAGCTGCCTCGTCTAAAAATAAGACGATCGGCGGTAGCTTGCCGCCTGACTCAAGGTGAGCTTTGTACTCATCGAGAGCCTGCTGGCTGAATTGTGCCCGCAGCTGAGTCTCTTGGTCCTTGCAGATGAGATCAATGTCGACCAACTCTGCCTCTGTCGATTTTTCATTGCCGGTGCTTGGAATAACGGTAGAATGCATGTGCTAATTCCTTTCGCCCCGTACGCCCTGCCAGGCTGCGGGGCTTTTTCGTGCGCCCGCTACGAGGTTGTGAGAGTTCCTAGTTAACGCCCATCGCATCAAGAGCCCGTTCGGCTTCTTGATGGGAAACGGATTGCTGAGAAGTCGCAGCCTGCGTGCCAGCGGTCTTGGCAAAGAACTCGTCGATCCATTCAATCGAAGTCATGCGACGATTGCCGTGCTTGCACGATTGGAGAACGATCCCGTTGTAGCCTCGGTCACACCAGCGTTTTATGGTGTTGAGGTGAGGTCGAGATGGAATGTGCTTATTGCACGCATCCTGGAGAGTGACGTATCGAATATCGGTGATTGACCTGATCATTTGTGCCTCACAAATTGAGTGGAGCACGTTGCGAAGAGCGCATAAAAAATGCGGTGACTATCGCAACGTGCGTAAAAAATCACACAGTTGTGATAGGCACCGAAAGGATATCAACCAGCCCTTACGTCCTAAAATCTGACATCAGCAACTGGAATTAATGCCTGGGTACTCCGCAGATATACCTGGGTGGCGTTCCTTTACGGATCGTATATCCAAGTTATGGGTGTCTGACACCGTCCAAGATGCCAATAACACCACCCTTGTGTTCACCGTTCAGAAACTGCCAATGTCAGCTGTATAACATTATAGCGCTCATACGTACACCGTCAAGCAACTTTTCAGACTCCCTCAACCAATCTCGCGCGCGACCTGCATCGCCTTATCAAAATCGCGCTCAGCATAGACCTGAGTGATTTGTGCTGAAGAATGCCCCAGCACAACTTGGGCAGCTTCTAGCCCATACTCTCGCCGAATTTCAGTTCCGGCATTGTGCCTTATTTGGTGTGGAGTCCATTTGGCTACGCCAGCACGCTTTGCAGCACGCTGGCATGCAATCCTATAGCTGTCGATTCGGTACGGACCACCCAGGCGAGTTTGGAAGCACCACAGGCCGAATAGGTGCTTTCTTAGGATCTCCTGAGCTTTCGGACCAATTGGTATTTGTCGCTGCTTGCCTAGGTGTTGCGTTTTGTGTTGGTCAGGCACATAAAGCCATACATCAGCAGTACGGACGATCTGATGGGGTTGCATGCTGACCAACTCCCCTGGACGACAGCCTATCAGCCGTTGCAAGGCAACCATATCAGCCTCTAACGGCGACAACTCTGCTAGAGTGGCTTCGAGTACGGAATCGTCGACAGGTTGCACAGGGGCGATTTCTCGAACTGTCGTGCGTCCTTGCTTTAATCCGCCAACCATCGACAAGTCAACGGCTACGCTGCCAGGGATCAACTCATCGGCTGCAGCCCATTTGAACATTCGAACAATTCGAGAAACTTGCTTGTTGATGTGTTTCCGAGATAGGCCATCATCGATGAATGCTTGCCGAATCTCTTTCAATCGCCGTGGGCCAAATTTATGGGCAGGGCAGTTTGGGCTATGGCGGCGGACAACTCGCAACGCTTCGCGTATCAGTTCAAACTCGCGGCCTGGTTTGCCGTCACGTTGAACGTAATAGTCCATAGCGTGCTCGAGGTAGCTAACCATGATTTCGGCCAGCATAGGTGGGCTATGGCTCACCTCCTTGGCGGATTGGCTATCGGTTGAACCGACACCCTTTATCAACTCAGCATACCGGGCCCGACTTTCATCGGTGCCATACAGACCGAGAATGATCTTCTTGCCATCGATTCGAACATAGGCACGATCGGGCCGATTAGTTCCACGTTGGCGGCAGTACTTGGGGACTCGAGCGCCAGATTGGCGCGTAGACTCGGTAGACATGCGCTAACTCCCTTCGACCGAAAGTAACCAATTGGTTACCTTTTCACGAAACAAGCTGCACTGTCGACAGGTCGTCACAAAGGACTTATCAGCAATGACTTATGTAAAGTGGCGGGGGCCAGATTCGAACTGACGACCTCGAGGTTATGAGGCGCATCAATTAAATACGCCACATGCACTGAAAAACCCTAGAAAAGCCGGTCTGATGCGAATATTAATGTATTAGATTGCTTATTGCAAGGCATTGCATCTAGTCGCGTTTTATGTCGAAAAATGCCGTATTCGGAGCGTTGTAGAAATCGTTAACCCGTAGATATCCCGTAGTCGTTTCGCGTATTATCACCTAGTGCTTTGATAACTTCTTCCGAGACATCTTCGGCGAGCCACGAGTATTCACCAAGCATGAACGCCAACAGATAACGCTGTTCGTAATTGGGGCATTCCTCAAACAAAACCCAGAAGCAAGGCGTAATTTTCTGCCTGAGTTGGAAGATGAGAGCGGGGTTGATGTGGCGATTGCTGAGTTGGCTGAGGGGGCTGTTGAGCGAGGGGAGTTGTAGGGGCTGGTGTCGGCTTAGCTTACCGCCAGCCGTAACAGACTTCAGCAGAACATTAGAGACTAAAGCCGTTAGTAACGGGCAAATTCTAAATTTTTCTGCGGATATAGATCAAACCGGTTAAGCTGAGCAAGCCCCAAACCATGGCAGTGCCGGGTTCTGGAACAATAGCACCTCCTCCATTGGTAAACGAGGCGCTGATGACAATGTCGTCGTGATTGTCATCTGGACCGGCACCGTTATCGTCATGACCAAAGTAAGCTCGCCCGTTGGAGAGAAATGTTCCGCCTGCGAGGTTGGCAAAGATGCCGAATTCAGCAGTACCTATCGAATGAAGGGGGCCGTTGTTCGAGTCAAAGGCCAAGTTCAGAACTTCACCGGCTGACACAGCGATGCTGCCAATTAGAAGTCCGGCGGTATCCCAGGGAGTGTTTCCAGTTTCTGTATGTAAGACACTGCCGTTTGCTAGGAATTGGTTGTTCCAGCCACTTTCACTGGCGTGATAGTAGAAAGTTACTGTGCCAGCGGACGTCGCCTTGATTTGTCCTGAAAGAATCGAGTCGAAGCCAAGACTGGTTAAAGAGGTATTAAAGTCGTTTCCGGAGTTGGGTACAGAGTCTTCAAAAGCACTCGGAACCAGAACAAGACTGGCATTGACGGAGTTAGTGGCCATTAGGCAAATCGCTGCTACCGCGATGTAGTGTTTCATTTTCATGTCAAAACCCTCATTAACAATCGATATGTCGATGACGTGGTAGCTCCGAATAGATCAAATTTAGACTGCGAAACAGTTGACAATCGGTGGTGTCGTCTTACCTCATCAAGATGACAAAAGGCCATCAGTCAATCACAAGAAAGACAAATAAAATACTAAACAGCTGAAAAATCGATGTTTTATCTATTTAATTAGGCTTTTCGACGTGAATCGGGTAATTCTCCGCCTGGGAGAAGGCTGCCTAATCATCTACCACCCGCTACATAGAAGCCGGGGTGCGATTCAAAAATTCCGCCGTTTGCAGAGCAACGTCAGAAAACAGTTGTTCGGGTAAACGTTTTCGTGCTTGGCAATAAGAACTCGCTTTGGCGGAACAAGGATCTTGTCAATGAGCAAGTCGATGGATGACCAAGCGAGCTACCGCTGCGCGGCACGAATGATCCTGGCTAAGGACTTGGCTCAGAAAAACCCAAAGCTTGACCAGCGGTTAGTAGATATTGTCGTTCCAAACCACGCTGGTTACCTCCCGCAAACAGCTTGCAATACCTCTTGGATCATCATACCTCAATTCAACCTGAATACGGCTTTGGTGGTTTGACTTTCAATTGGCGATCGCCTCTAATCCCCAATTTGCTAGGCTTGAAAGGCTCCCATATGCGTACAAGTCACCCTCTCTGCAAAAAATTGACTGCGATTTTGATCTCTTTGGTCTGCGGTTCACTGTCCCTTGCTTGGTCCGGGCAGGCGAAAGCCTCGACGGATGATGGCGAACGGCATTGGGACGTCGTGGTCTACGGCGGAACGTCATCCGCCGTCATTGCCGCGGTTCAGGCGCGACGTATGGGCAAGCAGGTGGTAATTGTCTGTCCCGAGAAACATTTGGGCGGACTTTCAGCGGGCGGACTGGGATGGACGGATACGGGCAACAAGGCCGTGATTGGTGGCTTAGCACGCGAATTCTATCACCGAGTTTGGCGTCATTATCAGCAGCCGGATGCGTGGCAGTGGCAAGAGCGCAGCGACTATGGCAATCAAGGCCAAGGCACTCCCGCCATCGATGGTGATCAGCGCACCATGTGGATTTTTGAGCCCAATGTTGCTGAAAAGGTGTTTGAGGATCTCGTCAAAGAGCACCAGATTGCGGTGCATCGTGATCG
>Ga0315338_1003762_pt1 | contig 12826 bp, 9 predicted proteins | sample ASW8metaG_FD_204518 | JGI IMG/M metagenome (GOLD analysis project Ga0315338, IMG submission 204518) | Ammonia-oxidizing marine archaeal communities from Monterey Bay, California, United States - ASW #8 | ecosystem: Environmental > Aquatic > Marine > Coastal | place: USA: California | collected... | reverse complement strand
TTCCCGGGGCGCGCGATTCGCGTCTACTACGGGTCGACGGAGTGCGGCTCCGCGACCGCGCTCGCTGACGCCGACGTCCTCCGAAAACCGGGCAGCGTCGGGACGGCTTCGATCAGCGTGGATCTGCTCCTCGACGACGATGGCGAGATCTGCGTTCGCAGTCCCTTCCTGATGGACGGCTATTTCGATGACCCCGAAGCGACGGCCGGGGCGATGCGCGACGGATGGTTCCTTACCGGCGATCTCGGGAGCCTCGACGAGGAGGGATATCTCTCGATCGTCGGACGAAAGAAGGAAGTCTTGCGGACGGGCGGCGAGAGCGTGTCGCCCGCGGAAGTCGAGGGCGTTCTGCGTGACGCTCCGGGGGTCTCCGAGGTCGCGGTCGTCGGCCTGCCCGACCCGGAATGGGGGGAGGTCCTCTGCGCTGCGGTCGTCCCCGAGAAGGGCGCGTCGATTCGGCTCGCGGATCTGCAGGCGCATTGCGAGGGGCGCCTCGCCGGATTCAAGAAGCCGCGCCGGCTCGCCATCATGGAGCGTCTTCCGCGCACGCAGGCGACGGCTCAGGTCCAGCGAACGCTGCTCGTCGAAGAGATCCTTTCCTCCGGTCGGATCCTGGAGTAGCTCCGACCGACGAAGATCCCACCAGGTGCTGGCCAAAGGACTGGGAGCAGCCCAGCGGAATCTGGCTCGCCGGAAAGCTACCCTCCTGCCGACGAGCCTGAACGCAAACGCGCGATTTGCCGCGCCCCAACTGCCCGCTCGACGGGTGGGAGTGTCTGGTTGGATTGGAGCGACGCCTGGGCCAGCGACTGGAACGATGATTCCGGACGCATCGACATCGGAAGCCTAATGCCGGTTCTTCGCCTGGCGAGACTCGGCGTCCTCGTCGAGGCCCTCCAGACAGAGATCCTCGGCAACTACGAACTGACGCCGCGCGAGTTCGATGTGCTGAGCGCATTGCGCCGCGTCGGAAGACCCCACGCGCTCAATCCGAGCCAGCTCTACGCGCCGCTCCGCCTCTCGTCGGGTGGGACGACGAAGATCCTGAAGCGGCTCGAAGCCTCGGGCGCCATCGAGCGCGAACCCGATCCAGAGGATGGACGAAGCGTGCGCGTCAGCCTCACGAGTCGAGGGCTCGCGCTGCACGACCGGGTCCTGCGTGCGATCGCCGCCGCCTCGACACAAGTGTTGAGCGGGCTATCGACGACCGAGAGGCGCTCGATCGACAGCGCCCTCGAGAAGCTCATGAATACGCTCGAAGAGGCCTGACACGAGGCCCGAAAAGAGAACACCCCGCGTGTCCCTCGAAAAGGAGCACGCGGGGTGTTCGTCGCTTCGGTCGAAACAGGCCGGACGACTACTTCAGGTCCTGGCGCGTGTAGTCGAGCAGTCCGCGAGCGATGATCAGTCGCTGGATCTCGCCCGTGCCCTCGTAGATGTCGGTGATGCGCGAGTCACGCATCCACTTCTCGAAGAGATGCTCGCAGTTGATGCCCATCGTGCCGAGGAGTTCGATGCAACCCTGGGTAATCTGTCGAACCGCGCCGCCCGCGTGGGCCTTGCAGATCGAGGACTCCATGTTGTTCGGCAGCCCTTGGCCCGCCATCCAGGTGCACTGGAGGACGGTCAGCTTCGAGGCTTCGAAGAGCGCCTCGAGACGCATGAACTTGTCGGCCGCCGCGCTTACGCGACCCAGGCCGCCGGGACCCGACGAGTAGTCGAAGGAAACGCCGGCTTCTTCGAGCTTCTCCCGGGTCAGATCGATCGCCGCTTCGGCGATGCCGAGGCCCATCGCTCCGGTCATCGGGCGCGTCATGTTGAAGGTCTTCATCACGCCGCGGAAGCCGCCCGAACTCGCCTTGGGGATCGACTCGTCGAGCCCGAGGAGATTCTCGCGCGGTATCCGGCAATCCCGGAAGACGTAGGCCGCGGTGTCGTCGGCGCGGATGCCGAGCTTCTTCTCCTTGTGCGGCACTTCGAAGCCGGGCGTGCCCTTCTCGATGAGGAAGGACTTGATGCCGGCGCGGCCAGCGCTCTTGTCGATCGTCGCCCAGATCACGACACCCGTCGCACGGATACCGGTCGTCACGAAGATCTTCTCGCCGTTGATCACCCACTCGTTCGTCTCTTCGTCGAGCGCGGCCGTCGTCGAGACGCGGGAGGGATCCGAGCCGCAGCCCGGCTCCGTGATCGCCATCGAGAGGAGCAGTCCCCCCCACTTCGCCTTCTGGTCGTCATTGCCGGCGGCCGAGAGGGCAGCGTTGCCGAGCCCCCCGCCCTTGTTCGCGTTGCGCAGCCGAACCGAGTAGTCGCCCCAGTAGGTGCCCATCGCCTGCAGACCCATCATCACCGGCGGTGCGGTGTCCTCGGGACCCTGCTTGGGAAGCGGCGCGGCGTTCGCGTAAAACTCTTCGGCCTCCGGGAGCGTATCGGGAATCGTCTCCGCCTCGTTGTCGTCACATTGCCGCGCATACCGGCGGGCGATCAGCGCCTCCTCGCGTGTTCGGGCCAGAATCGCCTTGTCGGTCTCAGTCAATCGAAAATCGATCATCGTTCATTCTCCATCGCGGTCTTCGTTTCGCCGCGATCGTTTGCGTTGGGTCGTGGTCAGTCCTAGATCGCGACCATGCCGTCGAGCACGCCGAGGGTCCGCGCATCGCGGAACCACATCTCGACGGGATGCTCGCGAATGAAGCCGTGTCCACCGAGGACCTGGACTCCGTTGTCGGCGATCCACATGCTCTTTTCTGCTGCATAGGAGCGCGCCTGCCAGACGGCCTGGCTCGCGTCCTCTCCGTGCTCGAGCAGACTCGCCGCACGCCAGACCAGCGTGCGCATCGCGTGCTGTTCGATGTGCATCTCCGCGAGTCGGAAAGCGATCGACTGCTTCTTCGAGATCGGCTCATCGAAGGCCACACGATCCTTCGTGTAGGGCACGCAGTACTCGAGGACGGCCCGCGAAAGGCCGAGCATCACCGTCGACAGTCCCGCACGCGACACGTTGAGGATCTGCTGGACGTCGGCGCCTTCCGTACCACCGAGCAGCGCATCCGCGCCGACCTCGACGCGTTCGAGCTCGAGGCCCGTCTTCACCAGACCGCGGAGCCCCATCGTCCGCTCGGGATCGGTGACCACGAGGCCCGCGGCGTCACGGGGGACGATGAAGGCGGCAACGTCGTCACCGAGCTGCGCCGTCACGAGGAAATGACTGGCGCGATCGCCGAAGACCACCATCGTCTTGCGACCCGAGAGGATGAAGGCATCACCCTTCGTCTCGGCGGTCGTGCGCGGCGCGCTTGCGTCGGCCAGGGGACCCGGCTCGCTCACGGCGAGAGAGCCGGTGGCGAAGGACTCTCCGCAGAAGAGCGGGAGATAGGTCTTCTTCTGCTCTTCGGTTCCGTGATCGAGGATCGCGTTCGCAAAGAGCGAGGGTGCGAGGGCTGCCATCGCCAGCGATGCATCGCCGAAGGCGAGCTCCTCGAGCAGGATCGCGTTGGTCACCATCGAGCGTTCTTCGCCCGCGCCTCCGTACTCCTCGGGAATCTGCGTGCTGGTCAGTCCCAGCGTCCACGCGGTTTCGAGGAAGTCGGCCGGGATCTCTCCCGATTCGTCACAGTCGCGCGCGATCGGTCGGATCGCGTCGGCCGCGAACTCGCGCATGGCATCCTGCACGAGCTGCTGGTCTTCGGACATCCCAAATGAAATCACGGTTTCTCTCCTTTTCGTTTCGAGATTCGTTCTCTATCCGGACGAGCGATCTGATGAAAGAACTCGTCCATGGCTTGCGGTCCGCCTTCCTTGTGAAGACGACCGCTCTTGACTGCTTCCTTGGCGTCGAGGAATCCAAGGGCGACGGCGCACCAGTCGCGCGCGGACGCCGTGTATCGGACGTCCGCGCCTTCGGCGAACTCCGGCCGGATCTCGCAGCGACCGCTCCTGATCTCCACGGTCCAGACGCCCCCGCCCTGCCCCGAGAGGCGGATCTCGAAGACGACACTTGCGCTGCGCGCCTGCTCGTCGCGGAGCAACATCGGCAGCGCCTCGAAGACGGAGAGCGCCGAGGTCTCCGAGAATTTCGTTGCATCGACTTCGAGGTCGCGAACGCCTTCGCGCACCCACCAGCGCGCGATCGACGAGATGATCGGCTCGAGCGAGCGGCCCTTCTCCGTCACGCTGTAGAGCGAGCGCGAGCCCTGGGGCAGCGCCTCGACGAATCCGTCGGAGCGGAGCTGGCGCAGCCGACTCGAGAGGACCTTCGGCGCGATGCCGGTTCGGACGCGCAGCTCCTGGAAGCCCTTCGGCCCGGCGAGGAGCTGGCGAACGAGCACGAGGCTCCAGCGATCCCCGATCACGTCGAGGGCTCGCGCGACGGGATCGAAGATCTGCGCGGGTCGCAGGATCTCGCCTTTGCGACCGGAGTCGCTTTCCGCAGCGGACGGATCGAACATGGAGCTGGGGAGTTGCTCGCTCATCGGGATCAGTATCTAATGGATACTGATTCTAATTTCAAGTGAGAATCTCATACCGGGTCGATTCGATGCCCCCGGAGGTCGCGGAATCCGACCGCGGCCGTTGCCTGAGGCGGAGCACGCGATTAGGATGCGCGGGCCCGCCGGAGGCGGCTGGAAGGTCGCCGGTGAACAACCACCGTTCACGGGAGGAAAGTCCGGGCTCCACAGGACAGGGAGGTCGGTAACGCCGACCCGGGGTGACCCGAGGGAAAGCGCCGCAGAAAAGACACCGCCGATGGCCGCGGGATCCTTCGGGATCCAGCAGCACAGGTAAGGGTGAAAACGTGGGGTAAGAGCCCACGCGCGACAGCCGGGTGACCGGCGGCGGGGCAAGCCCCTCCCGGAGCAAGCTCGAATAGGGACATCGTCGAGAGCGGTCCGCTCGATCGCCGGGGTGAGAGCCTCGGTGCGGTGTCCGGGTGAGAGTGCTCGAGCCGCCCAGCAATGGTCGGCCTAGAGGAATGATCTTCGCCCGCGCCAGGGCAACCCGGCGCGGGAACAAAACCCGGCTTACAGGCCGCTCCGGAATCCTCCCTCGGGCGGACTCCGGACCTCCAGGAGGAAGCCCTCGGGCCATGCCTGGAGCGCTTCGACGGGCAATCGGGCGCCATGGCCGGGCGCGAACGGCCGGACCGCCTACGGGTCCGGATCAGGCGATCGATTCAGGAATCGAGTGCTGGATCGAATCGCAGACAGCGCACCCGCGCGAGACGCTCGGGATCGTAGTCCTGCCATTTCGCCTTGGGGACGTCGTCGGGAGACACGCGCCGAAAGCCATGCCGCAGGAAGAACTCCTCGACGCGAAGCGACGTGGTGCAACTGAACAGGTACGCGAGTCCTTGCTCGCGCGCGCGCTCCATGGCGAAGCGAACGATCTGGCCGCCGACGCCCTCCCCGACATAACGCGTCAGCGCGAAGAGCGAGGCGATCTCGCCTGCGTTCTCTGAGGGATGCGGCAGCACCGCACCGATTCCCGCCAGATAGCGCCCTTCGATGAAGACGCCCAGGCCATGCGCGAGGACCGCATCCCGGGAGACAGCGTCACGTGGAACCAGATAGCCGTCCGCCTCGCCCCGCTCGATCAGATCGCTCGCGGGGTCGAAATCGTCGATCGCGAGTGCGCGAACCTCGGCATAGCGATCGCGCGTGAAGAACATTCCGGCGCCCGCATAGGTAAAGAGTTCCTGCGCGAGCTGCTCGGCGGCACACACATTCACCGAAGGGATCCCACCCTCGACCATCCCGTGGATGGCGCGAAGCAGGGGCAGTCTCCCCGGTTGGACCCGAAGCGTCCCCTCGCCCTCGCCGTTGCCCGAGGCGACGCACTCTCCCGTCTCGATGAGCGAGGCGAGATGCGGCAGATCGACCATCGAAACGCGGCCCTCATCCTGCGCGCGACGCACCGGGGGTTCGGACTGGATCCAGACGACCTTCGCGAGGCGAAGCGCCAGCGCCGCTTCCTCGCAGTCCTCCTCGAAGGACTCACCGGAGAGATGCAAACCGGCATGTCCGCGATCCCGAAGACGCCGCCAGAGTCGCGGAGCGAAATCGGCCTCCGCGAAATCGATCGCCGGCGAAAGGCTCGCGATCTCGGCGACGTCCGCGCGCGGACTCAGGATCACGACACGCGATCCATTCGCAACCAGGAGGGCCACGACTTCGGCGAGGGGTTCTCGAACCAGCGGTTCCGGCTCTGGCCAGGCAATGCCGATCGAACGCCGGCGAAACTCCGCGAGGTAGAACTCGCGTTCGCTGAAGGCGAGAGGATCGTTCGACTTCGAACTCGGCATGGCCGGAGTTTGACGGATTTCGGACTCGGTGCACGTCGATCCCGCAATCATCATCGGCTAGGCGCGTCGCACGTGACTTCGTTTGCTTCGAGATAGGGTATCGTGGCCTCGGCAATGGACTGGCAGATCGTCTTTACCCTCGGCCTCTTGGCGGTCGCGCTCGCGGCCATGATCCGGGAGTTGGCCGCTCCCGATCTCGTCATGATGGCGACACTGATCTGCTTCGGTGCGACCGGCATCCTGTCGCCGAGCCAGACCTTCGCCGGGTTCGCGAATCCGGTGGTCGCCGCCGTCGGCGCGCTCTTCATCGTCTCCGCTGCTCTGCGCGAAACCGGTGCGCTCGACATGACGCTCGGACGGGCGCTCGGACGTCGCGCCGCGATCCGGATGTCCCTCCTGCGGATGTCGCTGCCGGTCGCGGGTCTCTCGGCCTTCCTCAACAATGCGCCGATCGTCGCCATGATGACGCCGACGGTCATCGACTGGGCCCGGCGCTACCGCGTCTCCGCCTCCCAGATGTTGATCCCCCTCTCCTACGCCTCGATCCTCGGCAGCATCACCACGATCATCGGAACGAGCACGATCCTCACCGTCACCGGCATGGTGATCGATGCCGGCCTCGAACCCTGGGGTTTCTTCGAGCCGGCCCCGGTCGGCATCCTCATCGCCATCGCCGGAATGATCTACCTCGTCCTCTTCGGGCCCATGCGGCTTCCCGTGCGCGTCGACGCCGTCGAGGAGCTCGATGACAAGAGCCGTGAATACACGTCCGCGATGCGCGTCACGGACGGCAGCCCCCTCGACGGAATGACGGTCGAAGAGGCCAACCTGCGCAACCTGCCCGGTCTGTTCCTGGTCGAGATCGACCGCGGAACCCGCCTGATCACGCCCGTCGGTCCGGAGCAGACCCTCCAGAGCGGCGACATCCTCGTCTTCGCCGGCGTGCTCTCGACGATCATCGACCTCCAGCGAACCCGAGGACTCGAACCGGCCGCGCCGGAAGACCTGCTCCAGAGCCTGCCGGGGGGCCGGAATCGACCCATGGTCGAAGCGGTCGTCTCGGCATCCTCGCCTTTGATCGGCCAGAGCGTCAAGCAATCGAACTTCAGGACCGTCTACGACGCCGTCGTGATCGCCGTCCATCGAAACGCCGAGCGCGTGCAGGGCAAGATCGGCGACATCGTGCTCCGCCCCGGCGACACGCTCCTCATGCAGTGCGCGCCAGCGTTCATGCGCCTGCACCACAACAGCAAGGACTTCTATCTGGCCAGCGAACTCCCGGGCGCCAACACGCCGGCGTTCGAGCGGGCTCGCGTCGCACTCGGCATCCTCGCTGCCATGGTCCTCGCCGTGTCGATCGGTGGAATCCACATCTCGATCGCGGCGTTCGTCGCGGTCGCGGCCCTGATCGGCACACGCTGCATCACGGCGACCCAGGCTCGGCAGAGCGTCGACTGGTCTGTGCTGATCACGATCGGCGCGGGCCTGGGCATCGCGAACGCGATGACCCAGTCGGGTGCGGCAGGCTTCGTGGCGACCGGGCTGGTCACCGCCGTCGGCGCCTTTGGCCCGATCGCGACGCTGATCGTCATCTACCTGCTCTGCCTCCTGATGGCCGAGACCCTGCATCACAACGCCGCGGTCGCGATCATGTTTCCGATCGCACTCGCCGCCTCGATCCAGTTGGGCGTCGACTCGCGGCCCTTCGTCATGACGGTCGCGATCGCCTCGGCCTGCGCCTTCGCCCTGCCCATCAGCTATCAGACCCATCTGATCGTCTATGGCGCCGGTGGATACCGCTTCAAGGACTTCCTTCGCGTCGGCATGCCGCTCGACATCGTCTGTGCCGCCGTCGCGCTGACCGCCATACCGAGGATCTGGCCCCTCTAGGGAGCCGATCAACCGCCTCGCCTTAGGGTGAGGGAGTATGTTGCACTTTCGAGACTTCTTCCCAAGGGGCGCATCGTTCTCGGAGGATCTCGGGAGGTTCTGGTCGTCGGTCACCAATCACGGGCGAATTTCGCCACATCGCCGATGAACCAACCACTTGAATCCAGCCCGACGGACAGGCAATTCCGACAGAGTACGGCTCTTCGGGAGAGAATTTCGCATCACCTCTCCTGCCTTTCAGCGCACTCTCAGGGACAGGCGCAATCGATGGAGGGCGAGATGAATGGGGCAATCACATCAACTGGGAACCAAGACGAGAAGGAACTCGACGCGAATCGAATCGAAACAAGAAATTCGCTGGCTAAATAGGTGAAATTCAATCATTATCGGGCTACATCCAGATCGCTCAGTGGCTCGAAGGATGTGGCCAGAGATGACTCGGAGGCGAGTCTGTTCCGACTGAGAATTCATTCTGCTTACGACATCCAGGCTCGGCGCGAAACGAATCTGCGCGAGCGCGGTCTCAGAATGAAGATCAGAGTGCGAACGAGCCGCCAACACCGCAGACCCAGCGCCCAAAGAACAGACTGTTTGAAACCATCCCCCCCCGGGCGGTATCTCATCATGAATTGCACCGGGGAGCGAGAGGAAACGAGTTGAAGACTCAAGAGCAAGACCAGACGACGGCGACCGGAAAGGCCCAGGCACAGACCATGGGCGCAACGCCTGTCGTCGCAGCAGAAGAACTCGATCCCGGCCGTGAGCGCCGACCCCTCGAGTCGTACTTCCAGGAAATCGGCGGCACGCGGACCCTGAAGCGCGAAGAGGAAGTCGTCCTCGCCAAGGATCTCGAAGCGGCCACCGCAGCCCTTCGCGATGCCCTGTACGCGATCCCGATCTCCGCCAAGCATGTAGTGGCTCGCTGGGACGCGCTGCGCGCACTGTCGCACACGGGCGCGAAGCTGTCGGAATCCGTCGGTGACGAGGAGACGGGCGAGATCGCGGCGCGCGTGGAGCGCGCGGTGAAGCGGCTGCGCACGCAGCTCGCGGATCGCGAAAAGAAGATCGGGAAAGCAGGCCTCGCCTACACGGCGACGCTCGAGAAGCTCGACGTCAAGATCACCAAGGAAATGCACAGCGCACAGCTCTCCCTCGCCCTGCTCCATGAGCTGCGCGAGAAGAGCATCCTGCTCTGCGCCGACATGCGGAAGGCTCGCAAGCGAACGAAGAAGCTCGCCGAGCTCGAGCTGGAAGCGGGCGTCGAGAAGAAGCGCATGATCGAGCTGACCAACGCAGTCGAGGATGCCCACGACTCGATGTCGACGGTCAAGAATCGATTCATCGAGCACAACCTGAAGCTCGTCGTCGCGATCGCCAAGGATTACCGGAACCTCGGCCTGTCCTTCCCGGATCTGATCCAGGAGGGCAACCTCGGCCTGATCCGCGCCGTCGAGAAGTTCGACCATCGACGCGGCTTCAAGTTCTCGACCTACGCGGTCTGGTGGATCCGCCAGGCGCTGGTTCGCGCGATCCAGAACCATTCGCGGACGATCCGGCTGCCCTCCCACGTGCACGACCGTCTGCAGCGCAGCCAGCGCGTGCGAGCGGAGCTCACGGGCAAGCTCGGTCGCGAACCCACCCCGGCCGAACTCGCTCCGGCGCTCGGAACGGACACCGATGCGCTCGAGGCCCTCGACCGTCTTTCGCGGGAGGCGATCTCCCTCGAATCGAACGTCGCGGGGACCGAGAAGCGACTCGAGGACTTCGTTCCGGACGGCACGGCAGAACAGCCCGACGGCGGGATCGATGACGATCGCATGCGCATGGGTGTCGGTTCGCTGATCGGCAGCCTGACGCCGCGTGAACAGCTGATCCTGCGGCTGCGCTACGGACTCGGCGGCGAGGAAGAGCATACGCTCGAGCAGATCGGCCAGTCCCTCGGTCTATCCCGAGAGCGCGTCCGTCAGCTCGAAGCACGCGCGCTCAAGAAGCTCCGAGAGACCCAGCCGGCCCAGCGGCTGCATCCGATCCTCGAGCCCTAGAGACGCGGGATCAGCGGCTACCAGCCGCTCGACTCGCATGGCTGACCATGACTGACGAGGCCCCCTTCGACATCTGTCGAAGGGGGCCTCTCTCGTTTCAGGATCCGTCTCAGGATCGGGTCAGCATCGACAGCGCGGTCTACACAGCGACGCCATACCCGTCTCCGCTGCAGACCGCCGCACCCGAGCGCGCGCCCAAATCCCACGTCGGGCGCGAAGCTATGCGCCCTGCGCGAGTGTCCAGCCGAGGAACCCGCCCCCGACGATCCAGCAGTACCAGGCCCAGTGATGGAAGAGGCTGCGATCGAGCATCCGCACGAAGAGCCAGATCGCGATGACTCCGGAGACCAGTGCCGTCAGTCCGCCGACGCCGAGATTCACGAGCGCCGACGAATCGGCCTGGGAAAGATCGGGCAGCATGAGCAGAGCGGCGCCCGAGATCGCGATGATGCCGAGCAGGAAGGAGAACTCCGCCGCCGCGCGTGGAGCGACGCCGAGCGCAAGCGCCATCGCCACGGTCGAGCCGCTTCGCGAAATCCCGGGAAGGATCGCAAAGGCCTGGGCCGCACCGATCGCGAGCGCCGCGCCCCATCCGGGGCTCATCGCTTGCGCATGCGGCGCGGTCCAGCGCGTGCTGAAGACGATGCACCCGGTGACGAGGAGCGCGCATCCGACGAGCATGGGGTTCGAGAATTGCGATTCGATCCAGTGCTTCGCCGTGAGCCCGACCACGAGACTCGGGACACTCGCGAGGGCCAGCATGCCGACGTACCGAAGTGAAGCCGGATCGCGGGCCAGAGAGCCGGCCAGGATCTCCCCGATTCGAACTCGATAGAAGGCGACGATCGCGACGAGCGTCGCAACATGCACGCCGACCTCGAAGAGCAGCGCCCCCCCATTGCGACCGCCGAAGAGCGACTGGAACAGAGCGAGATGACCGGAACTCGAGACCGGGAAGAACTCTGTCAGTCCCTGCACGACCCCGAGCAGGGCCGCTTCGATCGCATCCAAGGTCGAGCTCCTCGATTCCGCGGAGGCGGAGCGGCAGGGGGGACCCCATCCTAACGAATCGACGCTCTCGGCGGGTCGCTCGCGACCCGATCCCGCGCTAAAACCCCGCTCATGGAAATTGCATGTCTCGACCTGGAAGGCGTCCTGATCCCGGAAGTCTGGATCAATTTCGCAGAGCGAACCGGTATCGATGAACTCCGGGCGACCACCCGTGACATCCCGGACTACGACCAGCTGATGCGCCAGCGACTCGCCATCCTCGACCGGCACGGCCTCGGCATCGCGGACATCCAGAAAGTGATCGACGACATGGACCCGATGCCGGGCGCGGCCGAGGCGCTCCTCTGGCTGCGCGAGCGCTTCCAGGTCGTGATCCTCTCGGACACGTTCTACGAATTCGCAGAACCCTTCATGCGAAAGCTCGGCTGGCCGACGCTCCTCTGTCATCGACTCGAGATCGACGCAAAGGGCATGATCAGCGACTACAAGATTCGTCAGCCCGATCCGAAACGAGCCTCGATCGAGGCCTTCGCCAGTCTGCGCTACCGAACGATCGCGACCGGCGACTCGTACAACGACACGTCGATGCTCTCAGCCGCCGATGCCGGCATCCTGTTCCGCCCGCCCGACAACGTCATCGAAGAGTTCCCGCAATTCCCGGTCGCGCGGGAATACGCTGAGCTGCAAGCGGAATTCGCCAAAGCTTCGGTACGGGACATCTAGCTCGCGAGGCAGTCGCTCGACGCGGCTCGGTCGCTAGGCGCGGCTGGCTCGCTCGGGCGAGTCGGGCCCGAACTTCGACAGATTGCGGGTCCCCTCCGCCTTGAACATCGGATGGTCGGGCGGCTGGTAGGTCAGCACGACCGCACGCCGCGATCGCTCCGAGCGATTCGGCTCGCTGCCGTGGACCATGTGGGAATCGAAGACGACGAGGCTTCCCGCCGGCACCTCGGCCAACCAGGCCTGGTTCTCGTCGAAACAGGTCGGATCGGTGAAGAGCGGGCCGAGTCTCGTGCCGTCGTCGATGCCAGGCAAGAAACCCTCACGATGGCTCCCCGGCACGAGCCGGAAGCATCCGTTCTCACGATCCGCGTCGTCGAGGGTCACCATCACGTTCGGCAGCCGGTCGCAATGGTCACATGCGTGACCCCAATACGGCGAGTCCTGATGCCAGCGGAAACCCGAGCCTTCGAAGGGACGCTTGAGGTTGATCTTGTCCGTCCAGAGCGCCACGCGATCGACGCCGAGCACTCCGCAGACCGGCGCCACGATTCGGGGATCCTCGATCAGCCGGTCGAACACGGGATCGAGATGATGGAACGGTTCGATCACGCGAATCGTATCGGAGTCGTTCTCGTGCTCGAACTGGACGGTCGCGCTTCCGGTCTCGACATAGCGATTGCCGTCGATGCGATAGTCGGCCTGTGAATCGTCCTCGGACGTCGGCAGAGCACCGGCCGATCGCACGACTTCCAGCGACGCCCGCGCGGCGCTGCTCACCACGCGCTCGGCGGCTGCGCGCAGGCGTTCGAGATCGCCTGCGTCGAAGACCGACTCGCGCACGAAGTAGCCCTCGTTCACG
>Ga0315338_1003761_pt1 | contig 12830 bp, 26 predicted proteins | sample ASW8metaG_FD_204518 | JGI IMG/M metagenome (GOLD analysis project Ga0315338, IMG submission 204518) | Ammonia-oxidizing marine archaeal communities from Monterey Bay, California, United States - ASW #8 | ecosystem: Environmental > Aquatic > Marine > Coastal | place: USA: California | collected... | reverse complement strand
AACAGAAAGTATCAAGAGGCCCGACACATAACCTACCTCATATATTAAGAGATATATCTGTAACAGAGATACTGTTATATACAGTAGGCAACCTAATATGTGTAGGAATTATAGCTTACTATCTATGGTTCAAGTAAAATATATAGGGAGTATTATGTCAATAAGTAAATGCGATAGATGCGATGGTAGAGCCATCATTATTGGAGCGGATGGGAGTTGGCGCTGTGTTGTATGCAGCCCTAAAGAGTTTATATGGAATAAGGAAACACAAAAATATGAAGGATGATAGATATATAACAGAAGAATATGATGGTGGTATAAGAATCACCATGAAGGTATATAAAGAATGGGTATCTGAGAATGGAGAACCACAAGTATTCCATAAGACTGATACCGAAGGATTTAAAAGTCCTTTAGTCAAGGAAGATTATGAGTGATATTATACCGTTAGAGGTTTCACGTATAGATGAGATGAGAGTCTATACTTTACAGTCAGTGATATGGGTATTGGCGAAAGCTTTATATACTACATAGTCATTGTTAGATTAGTGATATTATGTCAATGAGAACAGAAATATTTGATAGGGTTTACAAAGCGGCGGAACACTTCCAAAGCACTGGAAACCACAAGCAAGTCAGTTTCAGGTATAACCCTGAACAAAGAACAGGTTTCGATTTCTCTACGTGGAAACACGAGAGTGATAGTGACTCAGTTAGAAAAATCTTAGTAGAAGATGTAAGAGTATCAAGTGAAGGTATGGTATATGCAGTAGGTGTAGACAACAGATATAACCTTAAGCAATATGCAAATCAATACCCTCAACATGTTAGGTCTTATCGCATAGACAGAATGGTAGTAGCATGAAACAAATAAGTAGTATTAAGACTATTGACCAATACAAAAGAATCTATATCCCCGATGCAATGCTTGAGGAGATGGGTGTCGAAGCTGGAAGTAATGTTGCATGGATGCAAGATGAAACAGAAGGACACTTTATGCTTAAGAAATGTAATGTAGAGATAGTAGATTAAGTATGGGTGAATTGTTGGATGGGTTTTTAGCCCAATACGATAATGAAGAAGGTGGTATAACCTTAAAAGATTTGATGACTCAAGAAGAGTTAGAAGATTGGGAACTTCTCGTTAAAGTATTCAATGAGCTTGAGATAACTGCTATTGGCCCTAACCTTAGGAAGGTAGCTAAGTTTTATAAACTAAACAGATGGCAAGAGATGTCGGTCTTAGCCTTAGTTAAAGTATTTGAAATGATGGTTGGTAATATGAAAGGACGTATGGATGAAGTGGAAACACGTATGAAAACGTTAGACGGTATCAACGAGGATTTTAATAACACAGATGGGATGTTCGGATGAACTTGGTTGATTGTAATACATGCCATTGTAAGTTAGCATTGGACTATGTAAGATATAAAGATACTAATGGTAGTCCTTACTGCCACGTATGTTATCAGAGGTTATTGATATGAATGAAAAGGTATTAGAAATGGCTCGTGAGTTATGTGTAACAAGTGAGTATTTATTTGATATAGCAGTAGAGATGGCTGAAGAAGAATTAGGGATTGGTCTATATGACTAATCAACAATTAGATATGTTATCTGGATTCTTATTTGGAATAGGTTTTGGAATGATAATAGGATACTACTTACTATGAGATGTAAACACGAAAAGGTTAAGATAGTTAATGAACATGCATATTCGGATGTCACTATGGCAGAATATAAATGTAACATATGTGGTAGAAAGGGTTTCTATCAGATACCTGAAGTGGAAGTAGATAAGATTCAATGGGAGGACTCCCTATGAGATGTAGAAACTGTGACAGAGATTATGTGGGTATGATGAAACATAGAAAGTTTGATTGCCCCCACTGTGGAGAGGGAAAGCCTCATGCCAAATGATAATAGACAGATGGGAACAACCCATCAGAGAGCTATACTATATGAATTGAAAGGTATAAAGAAATTACTCAAGGAGTTGATTGCGCTTGGAAGATAAGAAGCCCCGTAATGAGAGATGGATAGCCTTTGAACGTATATGGGCTAAAGGTATGAACGGTAAGATGCGTATGCGCCTAATGGCTAAATGTATACAAAGAGGGTTAGAACCTACTGAAGATAATTGTCGTGATTATTGGATGGGTTATATAAGATACTATAAGGATTCGTGGACAGGGCAGGATTATCACTTGAATCCCAGAAAGAATAAAGTGATGATGAAAAGTTTAAAGAGGAATAGATATGAAGCAGAAAGACGAGGAAAAGGAAGTGGCGGAAAGCCATACATTGTGGGCGGACGAAATCACAAAAAGAACACAAAGATACGAAGACGAAAGTAATTGGTTTCCGTTCATGCAGAACATAGAGGACGTGGTGACACGTATAGAGTTCTTAGATGATAAGATAAGCAACCTATCTAATGAGATAGGGGAGACAAAAGGAATGATAAAGAACTTAAGAAAAGTATTAATAAAACTGGAGATAGTAGATGACAGATTTGTCTTCTAAGGAAGAGATGGCTGATATGGCTGCTGAGCTTATATCAGCCAAGATGGATTCTGCGAGAAAAGATACGCAGATGACCAATGTCCTACGGATAGGCAGTTTCCATATGGAGATACTCAATGATAAGGACTTAGATATACGAGAAATGTTTAATGAAGTATTAGATAAACTAATAGAAGTATATGGAAAGGAACTTTTAGAGATAAACATACAAGAATTAAGTGAAAGGAAAATGAATCATTATGGATAAGTATTACTGTGTCCATTGTGATAGTGATGTCAGAGACCCCGAATATGAATGTGGGGGGCCGAGACATATGGTTTATGGTAATGAAGAACAAGAAGAAGGGATAGGTATCGAAGAGATACAGAGTGAAAAACATGGGGCATATGTAGACCCTATGACTGGAAAGATAGTGAGAGCGAAAGCTTTAAATAAGCCCATAATATTGGGTAGGAGTGATTAGTATGTCAGAAGAAAGAAAAAAGACAGAATTGGAATTGGTAGCCGGATTGTTCCGGAACACAGATAAGAACGGAAACGTATACTACACAGGCAAGAATGAAGCAGGTGAAGAGTTCGTTATGTTCAGGAATTCATATTGGAAAGAAGGTGCAAGTAAGCCATACTTCCGTGTGATGAAAAGAGTAGAACAGAAGACAACAACAGTAGAGGACTAAACATGAGAGATAAAAGTATTGATGAAGCCTTAACAGAAATCATGGATGCTTGGATGGATATGATGGCTCTACCCGTGCGTATGCCACGAAGGTTTGCAGGAATAGAAGTTCCTTCTTTCACTAAGTCTGATATAGGTGAATGGGAAGATAGGAATGGAGAGATGTGTATTACTGTAGATATGCCGGGAATCCAGAAGAAAGATATAGAACTAAACGTTGATAAACATAGTGTTTCTGTCTCAGCTAAGACTGAAGATAGAGATTATAGCTTTAGAAAGAATTTTGAAACAGAATTAAATCCTGATAAAGTAATGGCTAAGTTTAACAATGGTGTGTTAGATATGAAAATCCACAAAGCTGAAGAAAGTAAAGGTAAAAAGATAACCATTAAATGAGTTATAGCGATTGGATACAGTCACAAAAAAGTAATCGAGTGTGGTTAGAAGAGTCAATGAATGCTCTTGTTCAATTCGCATTTATATCACCCATACATAGAGTGAAACATTGGAATCAAGGAAGTGGAAAGAGAACTAAATGTTGGGCTAAAGAGGGAGAGTGTGTGTTTTGTAAGCGTGGAATATCAAAGATAAATGAATTTACTTATGGTATATACCACGACCAAAGCCAATATAGCGGTGGGGGTTTAACGGAAGTATCTTATTTATCCGTTACACTCGCAACACATACTCTCTTTCAGAAGTTATTTACTGATATAATAAACGAAGGTGCTAACCCCACTGATATAGTATTTGATGTCGAAAGAAGTAAAATAAAAACTTCTACAGGTAGGACTGTGAAGGGATATAACCTAACACAAACCGACAAAGAACAATTTGTGGCTGAGAAGTTCAGACCTTCCCTATTAAATTCTGATGAACAAGAATATAAATGGATAGTGCCTGAAGAAATAATAGAGTTCTTAAAAGATAAAGATGGTGAACCTACATCACTAATAGATTTATTTCTATTACTAAAAGACCATTTTAGTGGTATGAAAGAAAAGGACTTAAAGGCTTACGCAGTTCGTTTAGTAGATAATAATGTATTAGACTTAAGGCGAGCAAGGGAGAAATGGATATGAAACTAAATAAATTTATATATGAAAAATTAGAAGAGAAGCAGATAAGATTCTTAGAGAATGAAACCATCAGTGAAGATGATATAGAAAATTGGATTTGTGAATGGTATATGGAATCGTTCAAAGAGATAAACACTGGACGAGATGGGAAACCACGAATGCCTCCTACTTGGTTAGCGGGGCCACGATGGTATGACAGGCGAAGGCGAAAGATAGCTGAAGCCAAAGAGGAAGAGGATGCCCAAAAGCTCAGCAAAGAAATATGAGTTATTTGATTTAACGAGATACTTTCATAATGTTAGAAAGGAAGATGGCACACTAAACCCTATACTGGGAGAGGATGAATTAGCTCTTAGTTCATGTCTTTCCTATCTTTTAGAAGATAACAACTTTGTTATCAAAGCTTATTCAGGAACAGGAAAAACTGTTATCATGGATGCTATTTTTTCTCTTCTCCCTGAAGAGTTCTACTATGTTTTAGAACATCTTTCTGAGACTGCCGTATGGTATGACGCCGAGAAGATAAACAGGGCAAGATTTATAGCAATACCTGAAGCACAGAAACTACCTGAAGCAGTGATAGAAGTAGTTAAAACGTGGGGAGATGGTAGGGCAGCATTTAGAAAACGAACAGACGTAACGATAGGTGAGACTGTAGAAACAAAGATACATGCTAAGTATGTGTTTATGTGTGTAGCTGTAGAGAACACTAAAGGTGCGGCCTATTTCGATGCTGAGTTGGAAAGGAGATGTATGATTATGCACACCAATCCTACTGTTGAGCAAACTGAAAGAGTATTAAAACATAAACTATTAGATAGTGCTGTGCGTGGGTCTACTATGACTACTATGTCAAATAGTGAGATAGATGGACTTAGAGAACATATACTTAATGCTGTAATGGATAGAGATGATGAAGACGCACTGGAGATAAAGAACCCATGTGCTCCCTTCTTATTTGATGCTATACCAAGTGCCTTTCCTGTATCAAGGTCTAAGGTGCAATATCTATTAAGACTTATAAACGCTGTGGCAAGGTTTTACCCAGACGAGATAATGAAAGTAACTGATGGTGATAAACAGTATGGGTTGGTAACACCTAAACATAACTGGTTAGGTTTAAGAATATATCTTAATTCATTTGTATCTGAATGTTTGCATATGCCTAGTCACGGCACTGACATATTGAAACTATTTCCTAACACAAGGATAGATAGATTTGGATTTGCAGATGGAGATACTATTCGTATGTCTAACAACGAAATAAAGAAAGCGGCTAAGGCTGCTGGCTTACCCTTTACCAAAATAGAGCCTATCTTAGGAGCTTTAGTTATGACTGGCTTCTTAGAGATGGATGAAGATAAGGGTAAGAGATTATATTACAAGAGTCCTCTCTTTGAGGAACCTGTAGCAAAAATAGATTGGAGTGATTTGATTGAAAAAACAAAAGACTTTATGGCAAAAAACTGGGATTCCGTTTGTATGGAATACAATGACCGCTTTTGTGGCGATATTGAAATTGTTGACCCGTTTACTGGGGACAACATTAGGCTGGGTAAGGGAGCAAAAAGGGCAGTAGATATAGAATCTGATGCGTTTGAACCCTTTAAAACATATAAAGACTCAAAGATAAAAACCTTTAAAGAGTTTATATTAAATGCAGAAGGAGATTATAATGAAGAAGAAATCGAAAGAATCAAAGCCCATTATAAGAGCTAGATTACCTAAGCGAAATGAACAATTTGCTGTTGTTCGAGAGATGTCAGGAGGCTCACGCCTACTGGCTATGTGTGCGGATGGGAAGATGAGAATGATACGTATACCCGGCCGACTGAAGAGACGTATGTGGGTTCGTCCTAACGACCTTATAATCATACAAAAATGGGTAGTGCAAGAAGACTCGAGAGGGGATTTGAAATATAGATATCTCCCTGCTGAGAGAATGTGGCTATCGAGACATAATAAAATACCAGAGGAGTTAAACATATGGTAGAAAAAGAAGAAGAAATAAAAGAAGAATGGACAAGAACAAAGCTAGGCTGGGAAGAAACATATAAACAATTTACTAGAGATACAGCACAATATCCTAAAGATGTAGAAATGGAATATCTAATGATAGGATTGGCTAATGAAGTTGGAGAAGTATTAGGTAAATTTAAGAAACATCTTAGAGGAGATATGATGGTAGTGCAAGACTTTAATGATGCACTGGTTGCTGAGATGGGAGATGTTTTGTGGTATTACGCACGTATATTAGACGTATTAGATGTATCTTTCTATGATGTTATGATTAATAATATAGATAAACTAAATAGTCGTATGATGCGAGATAAGATTAAAGGAGATGGAGATGACCGTTGATTTATCTCAACTGCACGTAGATACAGATGCACAAAAAACACAATGGATAGACCTATTGTATATTGGAATTAATTTCCACAAGGCAATGGCGTTAGAAATGAAAAGTGATATATTAGTTTCTGATGAATCTATGAATGCAGATGAGATGTTTCATACGGCATTGGCTAATGCTATACGAGACTGTATAACTTTAGTAGAGATGATGGAAATAGAAGAGGAAGAAGATGGACAAACCACAGAAAGAATTGAATGAGTTTATTGATAAACTCGAAGAAAAATGGAAAGAAAATATTGTATGGGAGTCTAGTATAGGCGTAACCTACTTTTGGTTAGGATACTGGACTGCCCTTATAACGGTAGGCATACTGAGTTACATTATATGAATGTACCGCTTATAGCTACAATCAATCATAGGACTATAGACCTGAGAGATAAAAGTCTCAAGGTTAAAATATATAGAAATGGGACAACAGAAGCAATTAAAAGTCCCTATAGTCCTTATTATTATTTAGAAAATGAAGAAGGTTCTGAATATAGAACCATTGCGAGTGATAGAACTGTAAAACTATCTAAGCATACGTATTTACCTATGCGAGATGTAGTTCCACCACAAGCACTTTATGATGGTGGAAGAGAAGCCCTGCTTGAAAGGCTCATAATTGAACATCCTGATTTCTTTAGTGCTTATCCAAACACTGATACATTAAAGAGCCTCGTATTTGATATTGAGACCCATTCTCCAGATGGCTCGTTTCCCTTTGGGGAAAAATATCCTGTCGTAGCGATAGGAATAGTAACTTCCACCGGAGAGCGTGATGTGTTATTGTGGGATGGAAAGGATGATAGGAATGTTATCCTTAAGTTTGCAGAATATATAAATGACTATGACCCTGACATTCTATGTGGTTATAACTTAGTGGGTTATGATATACCACAGATACTACATAGGGCTAGGTTTCATGGACTTAAAGGATATAAAAAGATTCTTAATAGAGATAATTCTGAATGGGGGTGGGAAACACCTAAAGACCAGAAAGAACTAAAGATGAACGCTGGAGGACGTATAATCCTCGATTTACTGAGATGGACTAGACTAGATTATTCCTTATCTGGAATACCAAGAGGTCTTAAGTCTGTCTCACAAAGCTTCGGTTTAACACCACTAGAGCTTGATTTTGCGAACAAAGACCTTCTCGATTATAGTATGGAAGAGATAAACGACTATGTCTTATCTGATGTAGATTGTACCATGTATTTATATAATCACTACTTTCCGCAAATACAGTATATCGCAGAGACTTTATGTGTTCCTCTGGCAACATATGTCAATGCTCCAACTAGTTATATAACCAAAATATTACAAGGTAGGAGCTTATTTGAGCAAAGCATAGTAACGCTAGATAAGAATAAAGAGCGCCATCCTGAGATATATAAAGCTGATAAGGGTAACTATCAAGCAGCCCATATTGAGTTATATCAACCCGGATATCACTCTAAGAATATAAAGGTAGACTTTGGTTCTTTCTATCCTTCAGTAGCTATGGCCCTTAATTTAGGCCCAGATACTTCTCAAATTATAGGTTACGATGACTACTCAGATGTAATAGAAGAGAAAGATGGTATACTTTATATCCCTGACAACAAGGTGGGTAAAAGAATCATGCTTAAAATAGACCACTCTGAGAAGAGCTGTCTATATAAAATGTGTTCTGACTTTATGGAAATGCGTAAGCCTTATAAACTTGGCTCAACGAAAGAAGATAAGAGTAAATCCAATGCTCTTAAAATAATGGTGAATACTTTTTATGGTGCCAATGCTAATCCTTACATTTCTTACGGCGATATGGGTGTGGGTCTTACTATCACAGCGGTTGCCAGATGGCTCCTTTTATCGGGGGTCAATATTATCCGTAGCAGGTATGGAGAAGATGCTGTGGTATATGTACATACAGATGGGATTAATACTAATGTGGATGTGGATGTCGATTGGTTAGTTAAAAGATTAAGATTATTAATGGAACATACGTTTACTAACTGTGAACCACAACACATCACTATGGATAAAGACTACTTCAAGGAAGGAGTATGGTTGCAGATAGGTAACTATGTTCTTAGAAATGAAGATGGTAGCCTAACTAAACATGGAAGCACATTTAAAGCTACTACAAGGTCTCAATTCTATTTAAAGGTTCTAGATAAAATTATAGATGCACGTATAAACAATACAGTCAACGCTGATTTTATTGAGAAATTATATGATTTAGAAGAGTATGAACTTTCAGACTTTGTTATGCGTAAAAATCAAGGACGAAAAAAGAAAGATTATAAATCAGAAACAGATTTAATTCTTAAGCTTATAGACCAAGGTGAATCTATAGGGATGGTAACATCACCCGGAACCACCTTTTACTATGTGAGAACTAAAGTAGGATATAAACTAGAGTCTATGGTTAAAGATATAGAAGAGATAGATATACTTTATTACTGGGATACTATCAGCGTTTTGTTACAGAAGTTTACTTTAAGTGAATGGATTAAGAAAAAACCACCCTTAACCCTATTGGATAAGAAGCAACAGAGCCTAATGGAGTGGATATAATGGGACAATCTTTAAATAGGTGGGCAACTGATAAGGTAGATAGGCTTGGTGTCTTCCTCGGTAGGAACGGCATCTGTGGCCTAATAAGGAGAATTTATAAATGGACGAAAATGATGGTAAAGGACTTTCTTCGTTTCTTAAGGAAGCAGAAGTCAAAGTGGTTTGGCGAGAAGAAGAAAGAACAAAAGTTGGAAGAGGAATGATAACGAATGACGACGATAATTTTGTGTATCTCACAGGTGATAAAGGAACAGTCATTGTTAATAAGAAAGATATTATCGCTATTAAACAGTGAGGTCTTTCTGTGAGAAAATCTAAGATAGATGTAGCAGCTCTAGCTGCAAAACCAAAGAAACTACCAACATCAAAGGATAAAAGTTTAATTAAGAAAAGTGATTTACCTCCTGCTTTGAGTGCACAAGAATCAGAAAGACGTGGACTTGGGGATTTTGATTTTGATACTCCGAAGAAAGGAAAACTGAGAGTATTACCTATATCTGATAGCCCGTGGGCTCCTACTGGTTTTGGTACTAACACTAAGAATGTTTCAGCCATATTAACCAAAGAAGGACACCACATAGGGTATGGAGGATGTCAAAATCCTCAACACCAAAGATATGCAGTTGAATGGCCATTGGGTTCAAAGGAAAGTGTAGATTTCGAAAATCTTCCTATTATGTTTCCGGGCGAAGAAAAGTTTGGAGAGAAAAGTTTACCACATTGGTTAAAGAATTTTAAACCTGATGTAGTGTGGACTCATTTAGATTTTCAAATGTTTCAACACTTAGCTGGATATAAAAAACCTCGCAACGCTAACATACCTTTATATAGTGAGAAAACAGGTAAACTATTAAATAGAAAAGAAAGGCAAGAACTTATAACTAATATATTTAAAAAGGTAGGTTCAGGAACCCCATGGAAATGGGCAGCTACTATACCTTTCGATGGACAACCATGTATACCATTCTGGCAAGAACTACTAGATAGTATAGATTATAAAATATGTATGTCTAGATATGGTCAGTTAGTTATGGAAGAAGAATTTGAAAACTGTGAAGAGTCATGGTATATGCCTCATGGTGTAGATTGTAATTTCTTCAAACCTAAACTCGAGCCTAACTTTGGGGGAAAACCTCTCAAAGATATAGCGGGAGATGCTTTCGTAGTAGGGTGCGTAGCTCGTAACCAACATAGAAAAAACATCCCTCGTCTAGTAAGAGGATTCAAAGAGTTTGTGGATAGAAATGATTTGAAACCTGAAGACGTAAGATTATGTCTACATATGGATTGGAATGATGACATGGGATGGAAATTCCCTGATTTTGCTGAACAATATGGTTTAGAAGACTATCTAATGCCTCCTTTAATGGGTATATTAGATGCAGGAGAAGCACCAAATGAATTAGAAATGGTAGATTTATATAATTGTTTTGATGTTTTTGTGCTACCTACTGCTGGTGAAGGGTTTGGTATTCCTACTATAGAAGCAATGGCTTGTGGTATTCCTGTAGCAGTTACTAATTATACTACTGCTTGGGAGATTATAAAGGAAGATGACCCTGAGAATGCAACCTTCCCTCTATATCCATTAGGTAAAGGTGCTAATAGTGGTAGGGATAAACTACTCGAAGAAGATATATGTCCCGCAGGTATATTGTTACCCTATAAAGATTTGTGGTGGGATACTCCAAAGAGAGCGGCCCCGCACAGAGCTATAGTATCTGAAATAGCTATCGCTGATGCCCTTGATTATTATTATCATAATCCTAAGAAGAAGTTAGCAGCAGGTATAGCTGCTCGTGCTAAAGCCAAGAGTGAATACGATTGGCCTGTCTTAGAAAAAAGATGGTTAGCTTTGGCTAAAGTATGGGAAGAGAGGCATAAGAAATGAATTTAATTTTTAATTTAGATGGAGTCATCTGTCAAGAAGAAGACGACCTACTAAAGAAACACGCATCACCACTAGTAAATGTAACAGAGTTCATGCAGTGGTTGATAGGAAATAAACATCATATTACTATATGGTGTGAGAGAGAAAATACTCTGGAAATGAAAATGATGACTGAAGATTGGTTATATGTAAATCAAATACCTTATGATAGATTGATATTTGATAGACCTTCCAATCCTATATTCGTCGATGATACTCCCCCCAATGCTAAATATTTTAAAACATGGGGAGACAACGATGTAATATCACAGTTGTTTGAGGAATGGAAAGTATGGATAACGAAGCAAGAGGAATAGGAGCCGTAGGCCCCTTAGTAAAAGTCACATGGAATGACGCAGCAGAACAGATAAAAATACACGCAATAAATGGTGAGAATCCAGTAGAACATTTAGCAGTGTGTGAGACTATAGGTGAATTAGTGGTTAAAGACCGAAAGGCTTTAATACTGGTACATCATTGGTCTGATACAGATGGAATTGACATATTAGCAATACCTACAGATTGGGTACAAAAAATAGAAGTATTCGAAAAAGTAGGAGACGCAATAATAGAACCAACGAGGAATGATATATGTATTATAGAGAATTCGGAATCCCAGCCAGAATCGCAAGATGTTTCGACGTCGAGCAACTCGAAGAGCAAATAAAGAAGTATAACGGTAAGAAGAATTGTTATACAAGCGTTTATGTCTTCGAAGATGATGGTGGAACAAAGACTAATTATGAGTCTGCTATGCTTAATACTATATGGTTCGACTTCGACGACAACAAGGATGTGAATAAATGTTTAAAGGATGTGAGAAAATTTATACGCCGGTTCTGCAAACCGTTAAAGATTACCCCAAGGATATATCTTACAGGGGGAAAGGGCTTTCAAATGAATATAGACTTCATCACGCCAGTGGACTTGCCCCAGCATATAAAGAGAGAAGTCCTCCAAAAATATCTTAAACATCTAAAGAAGAAATATTTTCTTCATACTCTAGATGAGGTGTGTATTAATAATAGTGTGTCTTGTATGAGACGCATAGTTAATACTGCTTATATTTCTAAGATTGAAGGAACTCCTACTGGTGTTTGGTGCACTCAGTTTTCTGTAGATAGTATAATGAAATTAAATATTGATGAGTTGTATGCAATAGCTAAAGAAGATAATGGAGAAATAATACCTCCAGAAAAGAGCGCAAAGGCACAACGCAATTTCGTAGAATATATATGTGATGAACAGGATATAAGACACACAGTCTCTAATAGTATAGATTATATGCTTAATAAAATAGCTGAGTCTGTAGGCTCTATTAGTCATGCTCCAATAACCAGTGAGTATATTAAGCCCCCTAGAGAGTGTGTAATAGAGCTAATAGAGCGTAATATAAAGCATGGACAGAGCAGCCATGACGATAATAAGGTCATAGCCTTCGAGCTAATTAATGCTGGATGGTCTGATAAGGATATATCTTTTGTCTTTAAGAGTATATATGATGAGCCTGCTGGTAATTGGGGTTGGTATAGCAATGACCCTAATAAAGCAGGAACTAAAATAATAGCCCTTAGAGCGAAAGGTATAAATAGGTACTCATGTGATAAGTTACATGAGTTAAAGGTCTGCAAGGGAGCCCCGTGCTCTTGTTGATTAATG
>Ga0315338_1003760_pt1 | contig 12834 bp, 10 predicted proteins | sample ASW8metaG_FD_204518 | JGI IMG/M metagenome (GOLD analysis project Ga0315338, IMG submission 204518) | Ammonia-oxidizing marine archaeal communities from Monterey Bay, California, United States - ASW #8 | ecosystem: Environmental > Aquatic > Marine > Coastal | place: USA: California | collected... | reverse complement strand
GATAACCAATCTAATAAAGTTAATAATCTGGAATATGGTTTTGAGTTCATTACAGATAAAGACGCAAAAAAAATAGATAGTAATAATCTATGGTTTCGGATTGGGGATCATAATCGTTTATTACAATGCAAGGACCATGAGCAAATCAATACATTTATTAATCAATATTTTGCAGAATTAGTTGATGAGCATAATGACGGACAAGTAAAGAATATTATAAAGAATAGCCAAGATAAGATTAATGACCAAATAAGGCTATTATATGATAAAGTCCTTGAAGCCGAAATTACTACAACTACAGTTGTTACCCCTTCAATCGATAAAGTCTTGGAGATTTTCATCCGAGTAAACAGTGGGGGAATCAAATTATCTAAAGCGGATCTTCTTTTTTCTACAATTACTGCGAAATGGCCCGAAGGACGGGATGAAATTGAAGATCTAATTAAGAAATGTAAAGGGCTTGGTTACATTTTTGATACAGATTTGATTATGCGGACTTGTCTTGTTTTAACCGATCTTGAAGTTTTATTTAATGTTGAAAAAGGTTTTACAAAAAATAATGTTAATAAAATTAGGAATAACTGGCCCAAAATTAAATCCGCATTAGAAACAACAGCGGAATTTCTTCAGACTTATTCTTTTACTGACAATTATTTAAAATCAAAAAATTCTATTATTCCAATAGCATATTTTATTTCTAAAAAGCGCGGAAAACCAACTGACAATGATAAAGAAGAGTTTTTTAATTACTTAGTACGTGTCCATTTAAAAAATACGTATGGCTCACATGGCGATACAGTACTTGGAAACATCCGGAAGATACTTAAAAATGAAAATAAAGATACTCTGAAGCAAAAGAATTTTACTTTAAAACAATTAATAGATGATCCATACTTTAATAAAGGAGAAAAATCTCTTAGTCTTACTGAAGACGATCTTGATGATTGGTTCACAACTCGAAAAAGCGCGAAGACTTTCTTTATATTATCTTTATTGTATCCACCTGACACAGGATCTCATGTAATTGAACAGGATCATATCCATCCAACTCAAGGATTTAAGAATAAGGCCAATTTAACGGCTTTGGGTTTTCCAAAAGAGGAAATATATGACCTAATGATAAAAAAGGACTTTATACCTAATCTGGAACTTATGGATTTTCATGAAAATACAAAAAAAAGCAAAAAAGCCTTTGGGGTGTGGATCAATGAAAAATATCCTTCTAGCAAAAAACGAAGAGATTTTATGGATAAAAATTATATACCCAAAAATTCCAGTTTAGATTTTAATTACGAAGACTTTAACCAATTTTTTGAAAATAGGAAAGAAAAGTTAGAAGAAGCATTAAGAGAAAAATATGATTTTAAGAAAATATCAGAAAATTGACCTATGACCACGCTCAATAGCGGGGTTTTTTGTTTAAATTGGGGGCCCAATAGGGTAGGATCAGAAAAGATCTCCTGAAAATACTATTTTGTAAAAACGACACCATCTGTCTTTTTTAATTTATAATTTCCAGGCAGCAATGGATGAACTTTCGCAAATACAGCGGTTGCTGCGTATCCTGCAGATCCTCAGCAGCGGACGAAAAGCGACTACAACGGAACTCCAGAGCCGGTTTAACGGCGCTGTATCCCTGCGCACCCTGCAGAGGGACCTGCTAGCCCTTACTGAAGCGGGTATTCCGTTAATAACCGAGAAGACCATTGCCAATGAGAATATCTGGTCATTAATGAGCCGTTTCCGCTCGTTTATCCCCCTGCCTCTGGAAACCAATGAATACCTGGCCGCCCATGTCCTGAAATCCAACCTGAAAGTGTTCCGCAAGACGCCTTTCGAAAAAGAGATCCAGTCCCTCATTGCCAAGATCGACCAGATCGTACCGGAAGAGGTCTTCTTAGAAGCAAAATCTGGGAAGGCCGAGGACCTGTTTGAGAATTATTCTGCTGGAAATTTTGATTATGCGCCCCACGGGGATACCATTAACAGCATCATTTCTGCGATCCTGCACCGAAATATCTGTCGGGTGACCTATCATAATCCTTACGAAGGCAGGGAAAAGACCTATCCAATGGAACCGGAAAAACTGATCTACTACAACGGCGGGCTCTATGTGATCGCATTCTTGAGGAAATATAAAAAATTTAGGCTCCTGGCCATCCAGCGCATTAAAGAACTGGTTCTGCTTGATGAGCAGTATCCCCAGGACCATGTTTTTGACCCGGATCTGTTCTGGAAAAATAAATTTGGTCTTTTTTCTGCGGACCAGGTAGAGGTCAGGCTCCGTTTTGCAAAAGAAGTGCGACACCATATAGAAGGCCGGTCCTGGCACCATTCCCAATCGATGTCAGCGGATAAAAAGGGACAGGTGACGCTGAAGATGAAGGTGGGTGTTTCCCCGGAACTCATTTCATGGATCCTGGGCTGGAATAAGCATGTGCAGGTTATGGTGCCCCGTGTGCTGATGGATGCAGTCGTAGACGCCCACACATCCGCTTTAAACATATATAAATAAAATTTTCAAAACGACATGATATGACTTTTCTCCCCTGTAACTTCAGGGTATAAATAAGAGTCATCCATGTTAAATTCAAAACAAGATCACCAGGTATTACTCAAGTTAGGCAGGCAGTTTTCTGCAGAAAATGAGCACCCGGCCGATATCAGCAGCCCTGAGATCAAAGGTCTGAGTGAACAGGCAGCCGCTCTGCCAATGTTAAAACAGTACCAGTTAATCCCCATGGATGCCATGCTCATTGCCGGCGCTTGGTACCGGGTGATTGCCGAAAACCTTTCGCGTATCGACCCGCTGGACCTGCTGTCCCGTATATACGGCAGCCGCGCCGCTGCGGTCGATCACCTGGATACACTCGTTTCCCTGGTTGAACGAAACGTATTCTATTCTGAAAAAAAGCGCATCCAAGCCGGGACTGAAATCCCTTCCTTCATACCGTTCTCTGAAAAAGCCAAAATGGTCAGTGTATTCAGGTCCACACTCCTGGAATATGACCTGGTCTTCCACCGCACCTTTATCCGAACTCTCATGGATGAAGAAGAGGATATCCGAGAGAAATACACTGAACCGTATAAAGACAACAAAGAATATTTATCTGACTGGTTCCAGTACATTACGAATCTGGATGAATGCCGGTACCATGAATTCCACACCAACAAACTGGACAGTGAACTGGATGAAACGGCAGCCAATGACCTAATCAAGACCCTGCAGTGGCGGGAGCGGATTCTGTCCAGGACCCATTTGACAGATGAGATTTTCCCCCTGCAGGATGTGATCGAGGAATATCAGCTGGATGAAACGGAAGCAACCATCCTGGTTTACCTGGTGAAGGAGGACATGGAAGGCAGCAGTGCGGACAGCGATGATATTTTAAGGCTGATCAGCAGGAACCAGCATGAAATGTACCAGAACAGGGAATACATTGCCCCGGATTCAAACCTGGTAAAAACCGGCCTGCTTGAAATCTCAGAATTTAGTTTTTTCAGGAGCAAGGGATCCGATATCCGCATCGCATCGGATGTGGTCCGCCATGTTATATTAAAGTCTCCAGCCACGGATGAGGACAGGCTCAAACAGATCCTGAAAGGAGACAACCTTTTTACCATTCTTGCACCGAAACAGACCTTTGACGAACTTATCCTGCCTGCAGAAATGAAGCAAACGGTCCGTTACGGGCTGGGACAGTATGAACAAAATGTGGACGCGGTTTTGAAAGATTGGGGATTGTATGACACAGCCATGGACGTAATCGGCAAAGCCAAAACAAGCATGGAGCCGGGGCTACTGATGCTTTTTTCCGGGCCCACGGGAACAGGGAAAACATTTGCTGCCGGGGCCATTGCCAAAGCGCTGGGTAAGAACCTGCTGGTCACAGATGTGAGCAGAGTGCAGTCCATGTGGGTTGGCGAAAGTGAAAAGAATGTACGTCGGATCTTCACCTTGTTCGAGCGGGTGGTGCGCCGCACAGAAAATCCGCCGGTGCTGATGCTGAACGAGGCGGACCAGTTCTTATCGCGCCGGCTCAAGGATACGGGATCATCTGTAGATGTGATGTTCAATTCGCTGCAAAACCTCTTCCTGGAAGCCTTTGAAAAGCTCCGGGGTGTGCTTATTGCCACTACCAATATGAAGGACAATTTAGATACAGCTTTCAGCCGCCGGTTTCATTTGAAGCTGGATTTTCCTATGCCGGGAGAAGCTGAACGAAACGCATTGTGGAGCCTGCATTTGCCGTCATCCATTCCCGGGGCAAAGGAAATTGATGTAAACTATTTATCAAAACAGTACAGGCTTACCGGCGGACAGATTTCTATTATTGTAAAAAATGCTGCTGCGGAAGCGGCAGGGCGTAAAGGGAAAAACAAAAAACTTACCACCAGCGATCTAATAAAGTACTGTGAGATTGAAGCGGCTTCCATGTTTGGAGCAGGTGCGGCGCATATTGGGTTTGAAGCCTAAACGGAGAAAAAATGGCAAAGATAAGATTGAAAATATTAAAGGATGCAATGACCTTCAGAAAGGGCAGTGGACGTTTTTCCCTGCGCCGGGAAACGACCCGGCAAGACCTGGAGCGCTATTTTGAACTGGCCGGCATTACCCATATCATTTCCAGTTTCAAGGCAGCGGATGACGGCTGGGAATTCGTTAATAAAGAAGGGCAACGGGCCTGCTGCACCCATAGGGATCTGATTGAAAAACTTAATGAACTTGAACAGGAACAATAATGCAACGCCCATATTTTCTATATACCGTATCCCTTTTTACATTCCTGACCTGTCTTATAATGATTCAAGGCTGCCAGGATGAGTATCCAGCCTTTGATGATATTGAACTGGTGTACAACATCAGCTTGCCCCAGGATGAGAACGGATTTTATCACCTGCCCTTGGCTGACAGCTGGCAGACAATTAAGCGTTTATCTGCCCGACTGATATCCATGCATGCCGAAAATCGGGATTCGTGGCAACGGGATTTGGTAGAAACAATTATGATTTACTGGCAATCTTCCCATTATTGGGTATTGGACGATACCCTGGGCTATATTGTAAAGCGCGGCCTAACGGATGATTTGAAATATGTGAATTATGATACGGTCTATGTCTGGGGTTTTGCTGGACAGATAGTTCCGACGGTTAACTCCCAGAGTTATCCCGCTAATACCAAACCGACCATCTATGAAGTGAACACTGTTTTTGCCCCGGTGCAGTCAATGGCCGGCGACACTGTGACGGTCTGGACCTATTTCTGGGATTTGAACACACATTATGTGGAAGAAAAGGTTCAGATCATTCTCCATGGCAGACTTGGATCGTTTTAAGCTAAAATTTTTGCAACAATAATTTGACTTTAAAAAATATCAAGATTAATAATAAATAGTTAAGAAAAGGAAACCAATGGTTATAATTAAATACTTAAAAAAATTGATCAATAAAAATCTATTCTTATCTTGTATGGTGTTCTATAGTTGCGAAGATATAGTATCCAATCAAGATAGTAATAATAATAGGAGTATATATGTATCTATAGATCCAAGACTACCTAAAGATGATAATGGTTATTATCATTTAACTATTAATAGACAGAAATGGCAGACTATACATCGTTTTAGTGGAAGAGTAGCTGATGAGAATGATAACCCCTTAGATGTAGTGAGATTTGAATGGACATCCAATCTATATTGGGTACTTGGAGATACTTTAGGTTATATCATCAAAAGAGGATTAACTGATGATATGGTTTATGTCAATTATGATACTATTCCAATAACAGGATTTGATGGACATATCGTTCCAACTATTAATCCCGCCTGTTATAGTAATTCTAAAGGTGAGTTTAATCAGATGGCAGGATTTGTAAGGAATATGATAGGTGATACTGCACGAATTGAAGTATCATATGGAGTAAGAGAAGTAACAGATGATTCTAATGTAATAAGATTTTCTGTAGTGTTAGATTGATTTATAGAACTACTGTATTATGTTTGAAGTATTCGTAATCATTCTATTATTCCTTATCTATTCCCAACTAGTAAATATGGACGATAAATAAAATGACCAAAGGGATATATGATAATGGCAAAGGTAGCACCTCGTCGGGCTCATAACCCGAAGGTCGTAGGTTCGAATCCTACCCCCGCTACTAAAAGAAACCCGTCTTAATTGGCGGGTTTTTTGTTTCTGGGATGATGGGTATATTTGGATATGACCAAAACTGAACTGAAACAGAAATAAAATGGCTAAAATAACAAAAGAACAAATTGCAGAATTCAAAGAGACGGAAAAAGAAGCAGAAGACGCTACTGAATTTACATGGTTAGCCGAAGAAGTCGCCGAAGCTGGTGAGAAAGTTTGGGCGAAGAAATTGTATAATAAAGCGGAGGAACTTGCGGAAGATTTAGAATCTTACCAAAGTTTAGCAGACTCTGTAGCAAATGATGACTACCTTGGTGATAAAGCTTGGGCTAGAGCATTTTATAAAAAAGCAGAAGAATTAGCGGAAAATTCAGATGAATATAAAGATTTAGCAGAGTCCGTTTCTGATGAGGAATATCTAGGTGATAAAGATTATGCCAGAGTGTTGTATAAAAAGGCATATGAACTTGTCGAGGATTCAGATGGCTTAATATTATTAGCAGAATCAGTAGAATATGATGGTTGGCTAGGTGATAAAGAATGGGGTGAAGAGTTAAGACAAAAAGCTATAGATAATTATAAACTAATTGTAGCAAAAAGTTTTGATCGCGGGACTTCTCAATGTCAAGGTAATGAAATTTGTATTGGCAGTCTCTCTAAAAAACAATCTGTAGAAATAGTCGCACTTCTAAAGAATGGTACTTATCTGGATAGTGATTATTTTAATAATTTTTCTCAATACAATGACCTTTACCACGTTCACGGGATACTCATTGGTGATACAAATGATATCTATAATCTAGCAGATGACAAGGATGATTTGTCCAAAGGATCATGGGAATTTCTTGAAGGTAAAGAGGATATTTCTGATGTTGTCGTGAAAGATGATCTCTACCTAGTAACTTGCAGAGTAGAAGATGTTTATTTTCATGCTTGTCTACCTATAGAATCCCATGATATTCCTATAAATGAAACCATCGAGTTAACCGCAATACTGGATCAAATTAATCCCATGGAAAATATGCCTTCTGATATGCTTTCCGAAGATTTGGATGCTCCTCTTTTGTTTCTGTTTAAGGGGGTAAAATGTGGATATGGTGAATTTGAGAGGTTGCCTGAAGAAGAAGAGGGTGCAGGTTTTATTTATAACACATATCAAATGATTTTTCATAAAAGCGAATTATTGATATTGATTTCCAACAGGGATCATTGGGAATCTCAATTTCCTTTTCAGGACACTGAAGATTATTGTCCTTATCTTGTAAGTGAGAATGAACTGGATCAAGATAAATTGAATAAAAGTATCCAAAAGCTGGAAGAAGTAACTACCTGATTGTATTGCACTTTAGTTTTACTTTCTTCCTTTGGTGCTAGATCAAGAAATTCCTGAAGCAGCGCTTTATCACACAAGAATTCATGACGCGGGGTGGAGCAGTCTGGTAGCTCGTCGGGCTCATAACCCGAAGGTCGTAGGTTCGAATCCTACCCCCGCTACTAAAAGAAACCCGTCTTAATTGGCGGGTTTTTTGTTTCTGGGATGATGGGTAAATTTGGGAATGACCAAAACTGAACTGAAACAGAAATAAAATGGCTGAAGAAAAAACACCCCTAAAATGGAAGTTTGAGACTGGAGGTCATGTTTCATCACCAATATTGTCTGAGGGAATTCTCTATTTTGGAAGTGATGACAGCCATCTATATGCTTTAGATAGTAAAACAGGAAAAGAAAAGTGGAAGTTCGAAGTTGGGTCATATACTTCTGTAAAATCGCCAATATCATCAGAAGGTACGGTATATTTTGGGGCTTCTGATTATTTTTTGTATGCGTTAGATAGCCAAACAGGAAAAGAAAAATGGAAGTTTGAAGCTGGTCGCACTATTAATTCTTCACCCATACTATCAAATGGGGTTCTCTATTTTGGAAGTGATGACTGCCATGTATATGCATTAGATAGCCAAACAGGAAAAGAAAAGTGGAAGTTTAAAACTGGAGATTATGTTGTGTGTTCCCCGGTTGTGTCAGATGGAATTGTATATTTTGGTAGTCAAGATTGTTATCTATATGCAATAGATAGCCAAACAGGAAAAGAAAAGTGGAAGTTTAAAACTGGAGATTATGTTAATTCTTCACCCATACTATCAAATGGGGTTCTCTATTTTGGAAGTGATGACTACCATCTATATGCGTTAGATAGCCAAACAGGAAAAGAAAAGTGGAAGTGTGAGACTGGAGGCTATATTTTTGGATCTTCACCTGCAATATCTGAAGGGATAGTCTATTTTGGGGCTTCTGATAATTATCTATATGCGTTAGATAGCCAAACAGGAAAAGAAAAGTGGAAATTTGAAACTGGAGACTGTATCTCAGGCTCTTCACCTATAGTAATAGAAGAAACAATCTATTTTGGAAGTAATGACAGCCATCTATATGCATTAGATAGCCAAACAGGAAAAGAAAAGTGGAAGTTTAAAACTGGAGATTATGTTGAGTGCTCACCGGTTATGTCAGATGGAATTGTATATTTTGGTAGTCAAGACAACCATTATTATGCTGTCAATATCAATGTTGGTAATGCATTAGCGCCTGTAAAAAAGGCAGAGGAACTGCAACAAAAACAGTTAGAGATAAAAATGCTGGAAGAAGCAGATAAAAATGGGATAACAGAAGAAGATATAAAAACTAAATATATCTCTGGTGAAATAACATTAGAAGAAGCTATTGAATTGCAAAGCCAACATGATAAAGAAGAAAAACTTAAACTGAAATGGAAGGAAGAGGCAACAAATAATATAATTCGTGTCAATTGTGAGCCGACAGCAGATTTAGATACAATGTTACTTTTAAAAGGATGTTTGGTCTTGGTCCTTGACCCAGATAAAGGATGGGCATATGGGAATCACATCAAACATCAGGGCGGTGGAACATTTGGGGAATACCATGTGATTATGAAACATACTTTAGATGATGATGAATCTCCCAATTGGGAGATTGCAGTGGGTCTTTGGTTTGGGCATAATTGTAGCGAAGATGAATTGATCGAGACGGCTTCTGGTCTAGATGGGTTTGATATAATAAAAGCAAAAGTAATATTTGAGGTCGTTCAGGAGACATGGTCTCGATTTGTTCAGTATGGTAGTGATGAAAACCCTGATTATGAGACAACCTATTTGTGCCAGAAAAATGTAATCCCGAATGCAAATGATGATGGTGCATTGTGGTATGCTGAAGACAATTTTGACCAGGATGATAAAATGTCCACTATTGACATTGAATTAGTATCTGAAAGCGTTCCGGGGAACATGGTTTTTATTTCTTGAGCTATGGCTCATAACCCGAAGGTCGTAGGTTCGAATCCTACCCCCGCTACTAACGATAGCCCCGTCTTAATTGGCGGGTTTTTTGTTTCTGGGATGATGGGTATATTTGGGTATGACCAAAACTGAACTGAAAGAGAATATTACCAAGATCAACAAACTCATTCGCTCTGGAAATTTTGAGGGAGGGATAGAACTTGCGCTTACACTTAACAATAGAGATATTAATAAAGGAATAGCAAAAACTCTATCAGTAAAGATTAAGAAAAAGCTAAAAATTAGAGACTACAAAATTATTGATTCCGCTATTGAGCTTATACGTAAACTAAATGAACCTAGTATTGTTGAATATTTGTTAAAAGATGTTTCTCTAACCGAACAAACGTATTATAGTATTTCTGTAAAATATTGGGCGTTAAAAAATTCAAAGGTTAATTGGATTAGAAAAAATTCTAATGTTGATGAACTTATTGAAAAAAGTAAAGATACATATGTTGTTTATTCAGAAGGGATCCCAACCGTCACATATTCGTGGATGTCAGTTTCAAACAAAGAAGAGGCATTAGAAAATTTTAAAAGCAGAAAAAAAATTGAAGCAGAGGGTGGTGGTCCTGTCATCATGATGAAAACTGAAAAATTCAATCAAGAACATCCAATTGGGAAAAAAACCCCTGTTGATCCATTGAAGCACCTATCTGATCACCTGAAGTTAAAAGGAGCGTTATTGAAAGGGAACCTATTCGAAGGAAGTGCTCCTGTACAAGTTTACTTAGATTATGCATTGTTTTCACTTATAGGTCTATTCCCAAATTCTGATAAATCGAAAATGTTAATAGATAACTGTACATTTATACAGTTATCAGATGTGGTCTCTACAGCACGTAATTTGCCAATGTGGAAATTACCTAAAACTATATCTGTTTTTAAAAAGATTAGGGTGTTAGACCTTCAGTATGGATTAACAACTGATTCATCATCTCTATCTAATATAGATGCAATAGCAGAATTAAAGAATCTTGAGGTTCTTAATATTTCAGGGAATCTACAACTTCAATTTAAACCCCATACCAAAACTTTTTCTAAATTGAAAAATCTAAAATTCCTGATACTTGAGCGTTTTTATTTCCAAAATGAGAAAAAGGAAACTATAAAAAACCTTCTCCCTAATACAGAAATAATATTTTAATGAAACCAGCCTACCAGAAACAAATTAAAAAGTCAATGAAATGACCAAAACTGAACTGAAAGAGAAATAAAATGGCAGAAATAACAAAAGAACAAATTGTAGAATTCAAAGAAGAGGAATCTCAAGCAAAAGATGCACAGGATTACATTATTTTAGCAGAATCGATCTCTAAAACATTAGATGATAATGATTGGGCAAAAAAACTTTTAGAAGAGGCAGAAAAACTTGCTATAGATGAAGATAACCCCCTAGATCGTTATATAGATATAGCAGAATTAGCTGCTGATAATGAATCCTTGGGAAATAAGGATTATGCGAAAGAAATATATAAAAAGTTAGAAGAATATTCTGAAAAGACAAAATTACTTAAGAGAATCAATACCTCAAAAAGTTTTTGGTTAAAAATTTTGGGAGAATCAATTGCTAAAGATAACTCACTAGGAGATAAGGTTTGGGCGAAAGAACTTTATCAGAAAGCTGTAGAGTTACAAATAGTTGAAGGAAGTGGTGCCCCATCGGACCCAGGGGCAGAATACCAAGATATTGGAGATTGGAATGGATTAGCAGAATCGATCTCTAAATCATTAGGTGATAATGATTGGGCAAAGGAACTGTTTCAAAAATCTATTGATTTAGCTGAATACACTGTTGATTATTGCTCAATAGCTGAATCAATTATGAATTCTATTGGAAATATCGATTATACAACAAAAGTATTACAAATTGCTGAACAAAAATCTAAGGACTTCAACGATTATATTATTTTAGCAGAAAATGCGTCTAAATTTATAAGTTATGAATCTGCAATCAATTATTATCAATTAGCAATTTCTACCGCTGAACAATTTTTAAAAAAAGGTCTGGACTATCAGGAGTGCGAATTTACAGAGGATTCGTATTTTAATTATATATCCAATATGTTTAGCAGCATAAATGCATATATTTACAGCGATAACGAAGATTATCTTGGTAAATTGAAAGATAATGATTCTTCTTTAGCTAAATCATTAGTAAATAGTATGTATGGGAAATTGGAATCAATTTTAGAAACTAAATCTGATATTGTTTCAACAAGTAACAAAAACTATGCTATCCAAAATATTTCCATCGGCGCTTTTCTTAATAGGGACCTAATTCAAAAAATAGTTGAAAGTTCTGTACCCATTGAAGATAAATCTGATGCAAAAGAGCTAAGGGAATTTATTAGCACATCAAACTTAAGCAATGAAGATAAAAAACGCATTATTGAATTATCCTTATTAAAAACAAAATAAAAATAAATGAAGTTAAAAGAGATAAACGATTATGAAATATTATCAGCAAAAGTTCTTTATCCTAACGATAAGGTTAACGGCCATAATAGAACTGGATTATTAAAATTATTGTATTTTAGTGCAATAGAACCTTTTGAAGGATCCTTATATGAAGGAGACTATAAAGTACGACCAGGCTATGCTTACGATAAATTTTACCTAAACTGGGTAGATGGTTCCTATGATATGAGCTTACATGGATTAATTCATCATATTATGGCCAGTGAATACCATCATAGTATAGATTTGCATGAAGAAAAATTATATGATTTGTTTCTGAATAAAAGACAAATGGAGTCAATGAAAGATGTTGTTAAAAATTATCCTGAAAGTATATATAGGCCTGAATATGAATCTGAAATAAAAGAGAATGAAAAAGAAAATGAATTAGTTAATAATACATTAGATTTAATATATAACATATCAATTAAATATATTGGACAAATTCTTTTAGATACCGGAGCAGATGTAGAAGGATTTAACGATGCTGGTTATGAAATAGCTGAAGGTTCAGAATATTTGATAGAAAATATTTTGTCCTGTGGTCATTTAACGAACATAAATGAAATATTGGAAGAATCCGACCCAAAAAACGTACTTGATCAAGAAAGTAGGAGATTTATTGAAGTTGTTCACCAGTTACATAATTTGTGATATGGTTAAAAAATAAGTTGTCTAGTCCATATAATGATTGGTTCATAACCCGAAGGTCGTAGGTTCGAATCCTACCCCCGCTACTTAAGGAAACCCGTCTTAATTGGCGGGTTTTTTGTTTATGGGATGATGAGTATGTTGTGATATGATTTATATTCTTCAATTATGATGAAAAGAAAAATACCAATCAAAGAAGCATGTGTTGAATCAACTGAT